>Ga0156648_132_pt3 | contig 48706 bp, 29 predicted proteins | sample RifOxyC2_FD_111978 | JGI IMG/M metagenome (GOLD analysis project Ga0156648, IMG submission 111978) | Bacteroidetes bacterium RIFOXYC2_FULL_40_12
GAGAAAGTTTGGTATTCTCTTTTATAGGATTTCAGAATCAGACGGTAGTAATTACATCGGCCAATACCAAATTGGATATTGTAATGGTATCCGATGTTATCGGGCTCGATGAATTGGTGGTGATTGGTTACGGTACCCAGCGCAAAGGCGATGTAACCAGTGCTGTGGTTTCAGTAAAAGCCGATGATTTTACCACCGGTAAAATTCAGGATGCTGCGGAACTTATTAAAGGAAAAGTGGCCGGGTTAAGTATAGTCAATTCGTCAGGAAACCCAAATGACACATCGAGTATCATGTTGCGTGGGATTACAACAGTTCTTGGAAATATTTCCCCTTTGATACTTGTTGATGGTATTGAAGGTTCTCTTTTAACGGCGGCACCCGAAAATATCGCCTCCATTGATGTGTTGAAAGATGCCTCGGCGGCGGCTATTTACGGGACAAGGGGAGCCAACGGGGTAATTATTATTACTACCAAATCGGGTCAACGGGGAGCCAAATCATCGTTAAGTTATTCAAGTTACCTGTCGGTATCTGATTGGTTTAGAAAAGCAGACTTTATGGATGCCGATGACATTGCTGAAGGATTGACACAATACCCTGATGCAGGATATGATACCGATTGGTTGAGTGAAGTTTCCAATAAGGTGGGGTACAAACAAAACCATTCGTTAAATATTAACGGGGGTACCGAAAAATCAGCTTATGCCGCCAACTTTACCTATAACAAAGAACAGGGGGTGATGCGCAAAAGCAACCGGGATGAGATAAAAACCCAGCTCGACTTTTCGCATTATGCCATGAATGATATGCTTAAATTAAATATTAATCTTCTTTATTCATCGCAGAATCGCGACAATAACAACAACGATTATGCCTATCGCCAGGCGATGATTCGTAACCCTTCCATACCGGTGTATCATGAAGACGGGGCCTATTACGAAGATTACAACCGGTTTCAGTATTATAACCCGGTGGCCATCCAGAACGAGTTAATTGGCGATACCCGTAATAAATATGCCCGGATGGTAGGTAACATCACCTTTGAACCCATTAAAGGCTGGAAAACCAATTTAATGTTATCGAAAAAAGAAACTGAAGCGACATCGGAAAATTATTATTCCAGCAAATACATGGATAACAAAATGGTTGATCCGGCGGATATGTACCGGACTATAATAAAAACAAAAGGAGGTGCTTCAAAATCATCGAATCAAACCCGCAGCGATAACTTAGAGTTGACCTCTACCTATGATGTTACCCTAAACCAGCATCATATTACGGCTTTGGCCGGTTACAGCTACCTGTATAACGTGTATGATGGGTTTAATGCCAGCAATTCCCAGTTTGCTTCTGAATCATATTTATATAACAGTTTGGGGAAAGGGATTTCCTATGTAGAGGAAAACGGTGCTGTTGTACTAAAATCGGGTGTGGGATCATACAAAAATGACAATACCCTGCAAGGGTATTTTGGCCGGGTTTCGTACGGTTTTGAAAACAAGTATAATTTAATGATTTCGCTAAGGCACGAGGGTTCCTCCAAATTCGGAAAAAATTACAAATATGGTAATTTTCCGTCGGCCTCAGCCGGTTGGACCCTCAGCAACGAAGAGTTTATGAGCAACCTCACCTGGTTAGATAATTTACGGATACGTGCAGGTTTTGGTATAACAGGGGTTATACCTACATTAAGTAATGATAATGGTTCATATGCGTCATTGGATCTTCGTACTGTTGATGAGTGGGGCTACCATCAAGATACCATTATGGAATGGGTCCCTTCAATAAAGTCAAAACAAAACGCCAACAAAGATATACGTTGGGAGAAAACCCGTGAATATAGCTTTGGTATTGAATGGGCGGTTATGAATGGGCGGGTGAGTGGAACCATTGACCTGTATAATAAAAAAACAACGGACTTACTTTATAATTATGACGTTCCTCTTCCTCCAAATTTGACTTCAATAACAACTGCAAATGTTGGAAAAATGCGCAACAATGGCATTGAAATATTATTAAATGTTATTCCGGTAAGAACTAGTGATTTTGAATGGAACAGTACCCTAACCATGTCTCACAACAAAAATAAATTGTTGACATTAAGTGGGGGAATTTACAAAACCCTTGACTATAGAGAAGAGGGAGGAGTGGGAGATCCTATTTCTCTTCCTACCCATTACATAGAGGTAGGACATAATATGGGAGATTTCTGGGTATTAAAATCGAATGGCGTGAGCAAAGATGGAAACGTATGGGTAGAGGTTTCTGATGGTGAAGGAGGCTGGGTTAACAAGGAATTTAGTACCTCCCTAAACCAGATGTCAAACAGGCAACGTTATCACAACGGGTTACCCAAAGTGTATGCCGGATGGACCAATACCTTCCGTTACAAAAAGTTTGATTTGAATATGGTGTTTACCGGACAGTTTGGCTATTACATTTTAAATGCCCAACGGAGTTTTTACGAGAACAATTCCATTGCCTACAATCGGTTAAAATCGGCTGCCGATTACCACCTGGCGGTTGACGAAAACGGGGATCCTGAAATTTATGCACCCACCGGGCAACAAATATTGACCCAGCTTTCAAAATCCATGTCACAAGGCGTTTGGAGCGACCATGTCGAGAAGGGTGATTTTGTAAAATTGACCAATGTTACCCTGGGATACACATTACCCATTACCACCAATAAATACATACAAAGTTTGCGGATGTATGTATCAGGGCAAAACCTGTTCTGCATTACCGGTTATTCAGGGATCGACCCTGAAGTTAGTAACTTTTTCCGTGCACCGGGAATTGATGACCGTGATAAATACCCTACAATTCGATCTTTTACCATGGGTCTTTCAGTTAACTTTTAAAAAATAATTTATATGAAATTATTAAAATATTCATTTGTAAGTATTGTCGTTGCCATTCTACTGACGATAGTGGCATGTGCCGATCTGGACGAAAATGTTTACTCCGATCTTCCCTTCGACAGCATCGACACGAGCGATCCGGAGATTATAGACGCCTTTATGGGTGAAGCTTTAGCACAGTTCCGTTTTATCTATTGGAACTGGGAAGGTTATTTTGACTTGAACGAGGAATGTACCGATACCTATATGACCCCCAAACGGCCCAATGGCTGGGGAGCCCAGTACATTCAGATGCACAAGCATACCTGGAATGCCGCCTATTCCTCGCATTTAGATGTATTATGGACTTTTGGATTTAACACCATAGGATATGCTAACAGCACGTTGGATATTGTACCCGATAGCGGTTTTATTCAAGCCCAGATGCGTTTCCTCAGGGCAACTACTTATTATATGTTATTGGATGTCTTCCGCAGTGTACCTCTTTTGACAACTATGGATTTACCGGCAGGTTATCTTCCTGAACAGGTAACGCCAGACTCTATTTTTAGTTTTTGTGTAAGCGAGCTTAACGCCATAAAAAAGGATTTGGGAACAAGACATATTCATGGATATGCCAACCGTTATGCAGCCAATATGACTTTAGCAAAAATGTACCTGAACTACAATGTTTATTTCGAGCAGAACGACAACAGCTATTATCAAAAAGCACTGGATGAAGTGAATGAGGTGATCAACGAAGGGGGATATTCATTGGCACCTAACTATCTGGATAATTTTAAACAAGAAATCTCAAGTTCACCCGAGGTTATTTTTGCCATTCCGTTGGATGCTACGCGTGCAGCACACAATTATTTGGTGAATAAATGTCTGTTGGGTTCCGGGGCAGCCGCTTTTGGTTATGAAGGGTCACCCTGGAACGGGAGTTGCGCGGTACCCCAGTTTATCGATTCTTATAATGCCAACGATAATCGGTTAAGCTATACCTGGACAGGGGGACCACAATATCAATATAACAAAGCAACAAATACTCCAAATGACCCGACAATGCCCGCAATTTCTTTCACCGAGGATGACTGGTCGGGTACCGGAAAATTAAATTACAGCAAAAGGGTACACTCTATTGACAACCCCATGGCCTACACACAGGAGGGATACCGCTTTATAAAAAGCGAAATTGTTCCGGGTTCTGTGGGCACCTACGGCAACGATGTGGCTTTTTACCGCTTGGCCGATGCCATGTTTATTAAAGCCGAATGCCTGTTGCGCTTAGGACAGGATGAACAAATAGCCGCCGATTTAATTACCGAAGTCCGTACGCGTTCGTTCGATAATGAAGCCGATGCTACACGGACTATTGACGATTTAAAGGGAGGAAGTGTTTATCCTTACGGACATCAGGAATATACCAGCGAAGGGTTTAATACCTGGTCAACTTTTGTATCAACCGATGAAGGTGGCGATGATATTATCCTGGGTGGATTATTAGACGATTTAGCCTGGGAATTTGTTGGCGAACACCACCGCCGTCAAGATTTGATCCGCTTTAAAATGACCGATGGGCGTAATGTATTTAACGGGAAATCGTGGTTCTGTAAAGATGCCACCACCGAAACCAAGTACAACTATTTCCCCATCCCCAAAATGGCTTTAGATGCGAACATGAATTTGAAACAACACGAAGCCTATGACGGTGTTGGAGATTAGTAAAAATATAAACAAGAATTATTTATCAATTTATAAACTAAATTTTTACAACAATGAAAAAGATCTATTATGTGTTTATTTTATTTGCCTTTGTGGCAAGTTTAACAACCAATTGTAAAGATGATAACGGCGGAGGAGTGATACCTCCTCCAGATACTACCTTGTGGGATCATGTACTGGAATACCCCGTAGAAATTACTATGAGTGCAGTTTCCTATGATGGAGCACAAGTTGAATTAGACTTTGCCACCATTGCACAACATCTTGGAATTACAAAAGAAGACCTTTTATTAAGTATGGCGGATTCCATTTCCGATCCGGACGTTACCCTTTATGGCATTGGTAAAGCAGCCACTGAAGATGTTGTAGTGGGTGCTGCTTCAAACACGAATGGGATATGGGGACACTGGTGGGATGCTGATGGCGTGAATTGCTCGTGGGGGGAAACCGCCGCGGTATTTGCCGAGTATTTTGCTGGTGATGAGTTTATTACTATAGGACAATATCCGGGCCACCTTACCGAAGGGCAAGTTGTTGAATTTTACGAGTGTGTTAAATTGGACGATGTACGAGTTGCATGCCATTTTGTAATTACTGCAAAAGCTCCCGAAGTGATTGAAGCTACCATAGTAAATACCCAGCAATTAAGTCTTGAGGTGCTTGAAAAAACCACGTATGATATGGATTCTGTAGCTTTTAACCTTGATCAAACATTGACCGATTTAGGTGTTTCTTCCATGGATGAAGTAACCCTTATTGCTGTTAACGCGGATGGTTCGTATGCTCAGGAAATGAGCGCCGAAAAGGGATACTGGATTGACCGCAACGGATTTGCATCAGGTTGGGGTGCCGGTGGTGTGGTATATACCGACTATGGCAGCTTATCTTCAAACATGGTGGGTGTTGGCCAATTCCCTGATAGTTTGTCAGCCGGCGAGGTATTTACCATTAAATTCGGGTTCCTGGCAAACGATAAAATTGAAATGTTAGCCATTACAATAACTGTAGCAGGTTATGTTGATCCCGAAACGGCTCCAACAGGAGATCCAATAGCAGTAGATACTACGATTACCATTTCTCAGCCATATTCTGCTGATTGGGCAGGCAGTTCTGCCGACATTCAGGCAACCTTGCGCAATGCCTTTAAAATGACAACCTACCAGATTTTTAAAGCGATAAATGAAGGTACTATGGTGTTTACAGGTTATAATGCCGACGGAACAGCTTATACCGACAGCACCGGTGCTGTAGTTTCTACCGCAAACTATCCCGGACATTGGTTTGCTGCCAATGGTAATGTTACTGTATGGGGTGATACTACCAATCCTCCGGCAGTATATTGTGAAATGGGCCGTACGGAAGAAAGCCTGCAATTGAACGTAGGTCACCATCCTGACAATGTAACTTCAGGCACTACCGTAACAATTAAACAAAAAGCCGAATTGAATGGTGGAAGCGTAACATTCACCGTTGTTGTTAACGTTCAATAAATTAGTTGCTTATACAAAGGAAAGGGTTAATCACCCTTTCCTTTAATTTCTATTTTCTTTACTCTTAAAGTTCTTAAACGCAGATAATGAAAAACATAAATACTAATCAAGGGAAAATAAGTTTAAAAATATTTTTCCTTTTATTGATTGCCTTTTTAAATTCTTTTGTAGCCTGCGATGATAATTCATCTCCCAACGTTACCCCCGATCCGAATGATACCATAACTATTTTAGACTCTTCGGAGGTTGATGCCAGTAAAATATACCAGCCAGCTGAGTATAAAAATGATAATTGGTATAAAAGTTCCAGCAGATTTTATTACGGACGAAGCAAGCAATCGGATCATTTTATTGTGATGTGGGAACCTGGTTTTGGTGCCGATCCCAATGCCGACAGCGTACTTTCTACATACCGGGTAGATATTGACGACCTTTTGGAAAAAGCAGAAGAATTTTATGATATAAATGTTAACCAACTAAAATTTGCTGTTACGGGTCAAGAAAAATCAAATTTAGATAAATATAAAATAATGATTTTACTTTACTATACCACCGATTGGATGGCTTACGGAAGCGGTTTCGATGATGTTATCGGTGGACTTTGGGTAAGCCCAAGCACTTGTCACCCGGTTGGTTCAACCATTGCCCACGAGATTGGACACAGTTTTCAATACCAAACCTATTGCGATTTGTTGGCATACAGCGGGATAAACAACGATTTTACCCGTGGGTTCCGGTATGGTTTTGGAGGTAACGGTGGTAATGCATTTTGGGAACAATGTGCCCAATGGCAATCGTTCCAGAGCTACCCTGAGCAGGCCTTTTCATCCTATAACTTTGGGGTTCATATGGATAATTACCACCGGCATTTCTGTCATGAGTGGCAGCGTTACGCCAGCTATATGTTGCATTATTACTGGGCAGATAAACGCGGTATCGATGCCATTGGTAAAATCTGGAGGGAATCTGTTTCGCCAGAGGATCCCATGGAAACATACATGAGATTGTACAACCTTACTGTTGAGGAATTCAACGATGAAATGTACGATGCGGCTGCACATTTGGCAACCTTCGATATTGACGAAATCCGCGAACTTGGGAAAAATTACATTGGCCAATACAAATATGGATTGCTCTCACTTGGCGATAATTCGTATCAGGTATCCTACGATAAATGCCCCGGAACTACAGGATATAATATTATTCCGCTCAATATTCCAACGGCGGGGACTGAAATTTCAGTAAAATTTTCAGGTTTAACACCAGGTTCATTATTAGCATCAGGCGATCCGGGCGAATATACCGATGCCGATGCTACAAAAACTACCACCAATTACAATACGGCATCGTTTAGTGCCGTAGGATGGCGTTTTGGATTTGTTGCCCTGTTGGAGAACAACACCCGGGTTTACAGCGATATGAATACCTCAAATTCCATTTCTTCGTCGGTTGATGCCTCATTTACCATTCCGGCAGGTTGTAAAAAATTGTGGCTGGTAGTGCTTGGTGCTCCAACAATCTATAGCCGTCTTCCTTGGGACGAAAAAGAAATCAACGATGCCCAATGGCCCTATAAAGTGAAGTTTACCAACACTGATTTATACGGGAATGTTACTTTCGATGGCACCGAAACACAAAAGGATACCACATTAACTTATGAGGTCAGTTTCCCATTCAGTTCAACCACCTATCCGGGAGCAACGGTAACCGTTGATTATGTGGCATTGGCGAAAGCGTTTGTTTTGCAACCCAGCGATATAAGCGCAAAAATGGGTAACGAAATTGTTTTTTATGGCGTGGAAAGTAACGGTACCTTAAATTCCAAAACCACAGCAAACGGTTATGGACATTGGTTCAGTGCCAATGGCGACATCATCAGCTGGGGTGCCGATGCCATGGTTTACTCAGAATACGATGCTACCAATTTCACATTTTCTATTGGTCAATATCCCGGCCACTGTGCTTCGGGAAACCATTATACCATTAAACAGGCGTTGGTTTACTCGTACGATGATGATGCCTCGGTTCAGGCAACCATTGTATTTAACATTACCATTGAATAATTCTAAACGATCAAAAAGAGGGGCTTTTCTGAATTTCGGTTAGCCTTCTCTTTTTTACCATACAACTATGAGAATTTTGCCCAGCATTGTACTTTTTTCAGTTCTGTTTTCATGTAAAAACGAAAACAAAACGGAGTTTTGGGATGGAGCCGGAAACAGCAATCCATTGGTTCCCGGATATTTTGCCGACCCAACGATTAAAAAGTTTGGCGACACCTATTACATTTATGCCACCACCGATGGGGTGAAACTGGCTTCGGGTGAACCAACCGTTTGGGTCAGCCAAAACCTGACCGATTGGTACAATCAAGAACTAGACATTGATCTACCTCAAGGGTTGACCAATTGCTGGGCTCCCGATGTTATTAAAGGAACCGATGGCAACTTTTACTACTTTATGGGCAATTGCCAATTCGGTTGTAATATTTATGCTTATGTTTCCGATAATCCAATAGGGCTTTGGAAACCCTACAACAATGGTGAACCGGTGATTCCGGTTGGAACCGGTTCTGAAAACTTACCTGCCCTCGATGCCCAGTTTTTGCAAACCAGTAAAGGAGAACTTTTCAGTTATTTTGGAACCTGGTGTCATATCTTTAAAGGCTTAGGCTGGGCACAGCACAATCCCGATACGGTTAGTAAAATCGCTGCCTCGGGTTATATTCCTATAGAACAGATACCACAAATGTTTGAAGCGGCTTATCCCATCGAACGAAATGGCAAAATTATTCTTATGTATTCATCGGGCGATTGCCGGAAAAGCTCGTATGCCGTTCATTATGCCTGGGCCGGTAATCCAACGGGGCCTTTTACCTACGGAAAAAACAACCCGATTTTGGAAAGCAATGCCGATTTTACCGTGGATGGGCCCGGACATCATTCGCTAATTGAAGCCGATGGACAGTGGTATATTTTGTATCACCGGCACGACAATCCCCACAGTTCAGGAGGCGAATTTCGGCAATTGGTGGCCGATCAATTAGTTTTTAGCAACGATACCACGATTGAAAAAATTATCCCAACGCACCGGGGAATCAACCATTTTGGATTAAAAAGCGACAAACCCAAAAACTTGGCTTTTAAAGCTCCGGTTGAGGCAAGCTCCGTTTATCGTTTAAAAGCGGAAAAATCACCCTATACAAAAACCGACACAGACCATTCGTTTCTGGCATCGTACGCTGTTGATGATAACAACGGAACCCTTTGGAAAGCCGCATCGGCCAACATGCCACAAACCCTGACCATTGATTTGGGAAAAAACCGGGCTATAAAACGAATTTTTACCGAATTTGAATATACTACCTACTACTATCAATATACCTTGGAAGTTTCGAGCGATGGCGACAACTGGCAACTGTTTGCAAACCGATCAGATAACCGGACGAGCGGTTCGCCCATGATAGACGATAATGACTTGACGGGGCGTTTTGTTCGGCTAACCATCGTTGGAACTGAAAAAACCGGCATGTTTGCAGCTGTTTGGAACCTTAAAGTTTATTCTCAACTTTTTGATGTTCCGGGCATCTGCAATAAACCGGCAACCACGCAACGGGCAATGGCTCCTACCCAAAAGTTAGAAATAGCCTTTGATGCAAAACAGGTACCTTTCGGAAAATTGGCTCAGGAAATTGACAACCCGGGGGCAACCGGCGGAACCTTCCTTCCTTTTGGGAATTGCTATGTGACCGAAAAGAAGGGTGTGAAAGCCCTGCAGCTTGATGGAAACAGTTTTCTTGAATTATCGAAACCGGCGCCGGAAAGTTTCAACTGGAATGCACCATTTACCGCATCGGCCTGGATATATGTTACCGAACCGGGCGAAGGGCAATGCCTATTGCTTTGGAATAGCCGCAATAATATGTTACAAGCATCGTATGCCGCGCTCATGTTTGGGAAAGGACATTATGGAGCCATGGCTCATGGCGATGGTTCGGTGGATTTACGGTTTAAAAACCTGCCATCGGCAGCCATGTGGCACCAGGTAACAGTAACCTTCGACGGAATGGTGGAAACCATTTATGTGGATGGCCAAAAAGATCATGATTTTCCGTTGAACCTTTTTGTTGAGGCCGGTACTGTTCGCATTGGTTCTTCGGGTATACCGCCCGAAAACTTTACCGGATGGATTGCCAATGTTCAACTATTTAATAAAGCATTCACTGCGGACGAAGTTCTGAAACATGTTGAGGAAACTCGTCCGTGAAAACAAAAAAGATATTTAAAATGAAGAAAACACCCACATTTTTTTCACTTATCGGGATAACCCTTTTCATGGGTTGTTCCCAGCCAGACACAACGGAAGAACCTTTGGAAATGGTTCCGTTTACCCAAGTGCATTTAACCGATAAATTCTGGGCGCCAAAAATTGAGATAAACCGCACGGTATCGATACCTTCGGCATTTAAAAGGTCGGAAGAAACCGGGCGGATGGATAATTTTGCCGTTGCCGGAAAACTGATTAAAAAAGGGCATCAGGGCGATTTTCCATTCGATGATACCGATGTTTACAAAATATTAGAGGGAGCATCTTATTCTTTATCGGTGCACTCCGATGCAAAACTGGAATCGTACCTCGACAGTCTGATTTTTTTAATTGGGATTGCACAGGAAGACGACGGGTATTTGTGTACCTGTGTTACCAACCAATGCGAACGGTTAAAACCGTGGTATGGAAAAGGACGTTGGGACCGGTTGAACAGCCACGAGCTATATAATTGCGGACATTTATACGAAGCGGCTGTAGCTCATTATCAAGCTACTGGCAAACGTACCCTGCTCGATATTGCCATTAAAAATGCCAATTATGTAAATGAAGTTTTCGGACCCGGAGAAAACCAGAAGAAAGTCCCATCGGGGCACCCCATTATTGAAATGGCATTGGTAAAACTTTATAAAGTTACCAACGATGAAAAATACCTGAAACTGGCCCGGTTTTTTATTGATGAAACCGGGAAAGGTACCGATGGGCATAAACTTAGTGAATACAGTCAGGATCACATGCCTATCCGCCATCAGGAGGAAGCTGTTGGCCACGCGGTTCGCCTGGGGTATTTATATTCAGGGGTAACCGATGTGGGTTCACTCATGCACGATGATTCCCTGATTCGAGCCAGTAAAAAAGTATGGGAAAATGTGGTTTCGAAAAAATTATACATTACCGGTGGAATAGGAGCGAGGGCTCAGGGCGAAGGCTTTGGCCCCAATTATGAACTTTCGAACATGACAGGATATTGCGAAACCTGTGCCTCTATTGCCAATGTGTACTGGAACAGCCGTTTGTTTCAGCACGATGCCGACGCCAAATACTTCGATGTGTTGGAACGCACCCTGTATAATGGGGTAATTTCGGGTGTTTCGTTAAGCGGCGACCTCTTTTTCTACGACAATCCGTTGGAATCGGAACATAACCACGACAGGGCTCCTTGGTTTGGCTGTGCCTGTTGTCCGGGTAACATAACTCGGTTTATGGCTTCGGTTAGCGGATATGTGTATGCCATCGGTAGCAATGCCATTTATGTAAATTTATTTGCGACCAGCGATGCAAAAATTGATGTTTCAGGAAACAACATAGCCTTGGTTCAGAAAACGGATTATCCTTGGGATGGGAATATAAAACTAAAAGTGAATCCGGAGCAAGAGGCAAAATTTGAGATGGCTATCCGTATCCCGGGATGGGTACAAAACCAGGCTGTTCCCTCCGGGCTGTACCATTTTTTAAATCCGGCAAACGAGAATTATACTATCCGTGTAAACGGTAAAACAGTAAAATATAAATTGATAAACGGGTATGCTACCCTTGAAAAATCATGGAAAGCGGGTGATGAAATTGAAATAAATTTCCCGATGGAGGTGCAAAAAGTGGTTGCCAGCGACAGCGTTCTGAACAATCGTAACAAAATGGCATTCCAGCGCGGCCCCGTAGTTTATTGTTTTGAAGACAAAGACAACCAGAACGAATCGGTTTTTGATAAATGTGTGGATACCCAGGTGATAGTAACCGCCAACTATAATGAACAGTTGTTGGGAGGCATTGTAACATTGCAAATGAATGGGCACAAGCAGGTAGCTGAACAAAAAACCGAAGATTTTACTTTAACGGCCATTCCCTATTATGTTTGGAATAACCGGGGAACCGCGAGTATGAAAATTTGGACACCCTATTCGGTTGAGGCAACAACCTTAAAAGAGGAAAATCCGTTGCTGAAAAAAGCCCAGATGCAGGCTTCCACTGGTTGGGTATCGGGCTTGCAGGATGGGTTCGACCCCAAAAACTCTTCGGATGTTGACAAATCGTACTTTTACTGGTGGCTCCGCGAGGGTACCGAAGAGTGGATTGAATATCGGTTCGACGAAATAGTTGAAATCAGCCAGGCATCAGTTTATTGGGTAAAAATGAACCATTACGATGTAAATTACGATGCCCCGGAACATTGGAAATTGATGTATCAGAACACAAAGAACGAGTGGGTTCCGGTTGATAATAATAATTTCTACGAATTGCAATTAGACCAGTACAATACTGTAAATTTCATACCTGTAAAAACCAAAGCCATTCGGTTGTATGCAAAACTGAAACCCGAATTTTCATGCGGCATCCATGAATGGAAAATTAAATAAAAGATTTTATGAATAAAGTACGATTATCAAAGCTATTTGTGGTTACCATCCTGTTCCCTTTTTTTGCCGGATGTAATTCACCAAAATCTTCAACCGAAGCGTTGGAGGGTGTTCCTTTTACCAGTGTAAAAATCAGCGATAATTTTTGGGCCCCGCGCATAAAAACCAACCACGAGGTAACCATTCCTATTGCCATTGAGCAATCGACCATCAGCGGACGTATCAAAAATTTTGAAATTGCAGGTCATATGGCCGAAGGTACCTTCTGTTCAGAATACCCTTTCGACGATTCCGACATTTATAAAATAATTGAAGCGGCTAGTTATTCAATGCAAACTTTTCCCGATCCACAACTCGATGCCCGCATCGATTCCCTGATTTACAAAGTGGGAAAAGCGCAGGAAGCCGATGGGTACATTTATACCATCCGCACTATCATGGGTGACAATTCGCACGATTGGATCGGAAGCAAACGTTGGGAAAAGGAGCATATTTTAAGTCACGAGCTTTACAACCTGGGACATTTGTTCGAAGGTGCCGTGGCGCATTTTCAGGCAACAGGCAAAAGGAATTTTTTGGAAATTGCCATTAAATCGGCCAACCTGATTGATTCGGTTTTTGGATGGGATAAATTGAAAACTTTCACGGGACATCAGGAAGTTGAATTAGGGTTGGTAAAATTATACTATGCAACGGGCGAAAAACGCTACCTCGATTTGGCCAAATTCTTTCTCGATGTCCGTGGAACCCTTCCCGAAGGGGATGAATACAACCAATCGCATAAGAAAGTGGTTGACCAAAAAACGGCGGTTGGGCACGCCGTACGTGCCACCTACATGTATTCTGCCATGGCCGATGTTGCGGCTTTATACCAGGATACCAGTTATCATAATGCATTAAAAGCTATTTGGGAAGATATTGTTTATAAAAAAATCTATGTAACCGGAGGAATTGGGGCATCGGGAGGCAATGAAGGATTTGCAGGCGATTACAATTTACCAAATATGTCGGCTTATTGCGAAACTTGTGCTTCGGTGGGGATGGTATTGTGGAACTACCGCATGTTTTTAGCCGAAGGCGATGCCAAATATTACGATGTGTTAGAGTGTACTTTGTACAACGCGTTCTTATCCGGCGTTTCGTTAAAGGGCGATCGGTTTTTCTATCCCAACGTTTTGGAGTCGATGGGACAGCACAACCGCGGAAAATGGTTTGGTTGTGCCTGTTGTCCGCCCAACGTGGCCAGGCTTTTACCCTCAATTCCCGGATATATTTATGCCAAATCAGATAATTCCATTTTCCTGAACCTGTTTGTTCAAAATACAGCAGAAATCAAGCTAGGTGAAACTCCCGTGGAGTTGGTTCAGAAAACCAATTATCCTTGGGAAGGGAAGGTTGAAATTACCGTGAATCCTAAAGAAAAGAAAAAATTCGATTTAAAAATCCGGATTCCAGGATGGGCTGAAAATACCGCAATTCCCGGAAATCTGTACTCTTTCCTGAACAAAGAACAGCACCCGGTTACCATTACGGTTAATGGGAAAAAAGTACGTTCCGAGGTATCAAAAGGCTATATTACTATCTCCCGCAATTGGAAAAAAGGCGATCAGGTAACAGTTGATCTCCCAATGGAAATTAAAGCAGTAGTAGCCGATGAGAAGGTGGAAGCCGACCGGAATAAAATTGCCTATGAATGTGGACCATTGGTGTATTGTGCCGAATGGCCCGACAACAACAAAGGGAATATTTTAAGTTTATTGTTCGATAAAGAGGGTGAAACCTCCGCAGAATTTGCTGACATTTTATTAAATGGAGTGAAAATAATCAGGACTCATGCACAGGAGGTCAGCCGGAATGTTGATAAAACCTTCCATTTTTCGAATCCGGTTGATGTTACTCTAATTCCCTATTATTCATGGAACAACCGTGGACCCGGCGAAATGATGGTTTGGCTGGCTACCGACACTACATCGGTGTACCCGCAACCAGCCCCCACCATTGCAAACAAAAGTAAAGTTACAGCCAGCCGCATGGCGCCTTCGTTAAAAGTGGCATTAACCGATCAGTACGATCCTGTGAATTCTAACGATCATGCCCGGCCCTATTATCATTGGTGGCCCATAAACAATACCTGGGAATGGGTGCAGTACGATTTTGATACCCTCCGTACTGTTTCGTCATCGCGGGTTTATTGGTTCGACGACGGTCCATTCGGTGGTTGCCGTATTCCGGTAGCGTGGGAATTGCAGTATCTTGAAAACGGGAAATGGAACCCGGTTAAAGCTCAGGGAACCTATAAAATAACCAAAGATGCCTGGGATGAAATATCATTTGACCCCATTACTACCCAGGCCTTAAAACTAAGGGTGAAGCTGAGCGAAAAATTCTCAACAGGCATCCATGAATGGGAAGTAAAGTAGATAGTATAAAAACCTATAAAAAAATTTAAAATGCGATTACCAACGATACCTCTTTTGCGGTTCTATCAAAGACGGGGTGCTTGGGGATTACTGATTTTATTATCGGTACAACCTGCACTTGCGCAAAACATACAAGGCAGTAAAGCCGATGGGGTGGTGAACCTGGCACTTTCAGCCGCGGTATCTACTTCATTTTGCTCATCGTGGGAAACCCTTGGGGCAGTAAACGATGGCGATGAACCAACCAGTTCAAACGAAGATGATGGAAAAACTTACGGAAACTGGAATGGAGAAGGCAGTTACAACACATGGAACTGGGTGCAATACGACTGGGAACAGATCAATTCATTAGTTTCTACTTCAGTCTACTGGTGGTCCGATGGTGGAGGAATCTCAAAACCCTACGCCGCGTATGTTGATTATTGGGATGGTTCCGATTGGGTTTTGTTAGACAGTATTGGCACTCTTTTGAATACATACAATACCATTACCATCGATAATGTAAAAACCAATAAGATACGTATTTACATGATTAGTTTAACCAGTACCGGAATCCAGCAATGGAAAGTGATGGGCATAAAAGGTCAACCCTGCGACCCCACACCGGTTATTGCTAAATATAAAATGAACGATGGCGATTGGAAGGATGCTAAGTTTATTTCTGTAAACAAAGGAACCAACTTGGCTCTTGGTGCTTTTCCTTCCGACAGTGGAACATACAGATGGGATGGTCCAACAGGATATATTTCAGGAGGTGCTGAAATTTTGCTTTCAAACATGCAGTTGGGGCAGGGTGGAACATATAACGTAACCCTTTCAAACAACTGCTGGGCAACCTCCGACACAAGTATAACGGTAACGGTTGTCGATTCATTGAACCTTGGCAGTGCATACCATTGGCCATCATATAGTCCAACATTAGCGTATAATTTCCGTCAGGAATACCCCGACTTACAAATGCCAACCAAAGATTTACCCGATTGCGAAGGTGTGGTGGGCGCACAATCGAAAGGGTGGTGGACTTTTTTATGGGGAGCTGATAAAAACAGTCTGGTAACTTCAAACGCCATTACTCCGCTTTTGGAACGGATGAACGAAGATTTTGCCTATTTCCGCGATACTCTTGGATGGCCTCCCGATAAGCGGGCTAAAAACGGCTACCGGAGTGCTATTTATTTATTTGGTTCTGGTTTATGCACCGATAACGCATCGAATACCGAATTGGGCGGATGGCAAAGTGCTACCTCATACAATGGTGAAAGTTGGCCGATGGTATTGCTTTCGTATTACCCGGTTTATAGTTTCGATCCTTCAAATAACAGTGCCGATGCCGCTTATCAACAGGGAGCCTGTGTTCATGAAGGGATTCATTCGGTATTAGCCGATTTGCCCGGAGCAAAAGAAGCTGCATGGTTTCAGGAAGGAGGCAATACCTGGTTGCAACAAGAAATGGAGTCGCGCCGCTCAGGTGATTATAGCAGTATGGGTTTCCTGAACGGATGCAACTTTATTGCCCCGTTTATGCCTATTGAATGTTACAGTGGATGGTTGCAGGACGATAGTTTTGGCGGACCATCAGCCGAAGGTGTTAACAAAACCAATGCAAGCGGAGCCCAAATTTGCACATGGCGGAACTATCTCGGCGGAACACAATATGGTAACGCCTTTCCTACATTTTTGAGCATGACTCTTGGGCACGAAAGCGTAGCCTGGATTTGGCGCAATTGCCCCGGCCGCGTATTAGAAGGTATGGCCGATACTCTGGGTGAAGCGCAAACCCGTCGGTTAATTATGGAGTACCGGGCAAAGCAAGCGTTGCTTGATATGGGCAAATGGACAGGTGCTTTGCGTTCGTTGATGGACAGCTACATGGGTACCACCATTAAAGAAGAATGGAGCCCATACTGGATTAAACCTAAAGAATGGTCGGCGACACCGTATGTTACTACCACTAAAAATGTCGCCAACATTTTAACCCCCGAATATCGTACAACTCCCGGCTGGTCAGGCTCGAATCAAATACCTCTTTTTGTAAGCGGCAATCAGGTAACGGTAAACTTTCATCCCATTGGCGAAAACATGTGTTGTATGCTTTGCTACCGCGATACTACCGGAAAACCCATCTATAGCCAACCTGTGTATGGCGGCGATTGTACCCTGAAATTGGAAACGCCTCCCGGAAACGGAGTAGTTATTGCTGTAATTGCCAATACCGATTATATCTATAAAGGGGAAGAAACCCGTAAAGCGCATTACGACTATCGGTTACAACTGGGCGAAGGAGTTATTGGTGTGGCGAATACAAAAACAAAATGGTATAACTGGAAAAATATGGACAACTACATCGGTATTGATACTGAAAAAGCAGCATCGGCATCAGGATCGGTTATTTATCCAAATCCGCTAAATACAAATGCCGATTTGAATATTGCATTCGAAAACACCCCCGAACAGGTAACTCAGGTGCAGATTTGCAACCTGATGGGGCAGGTTATTTATAACACTTCAACCACCGATAAAAAGCTTACAATAAGCAACAACGGGTTGTTAAGCAAAGGGGTTTATCTGATTGTTGTTAAAAGCGGCACATTCAGAAAATCACACAAACTTATTGTTCAATAATTAAAAAAATCAATGAGTAAAAAAATTGTTTTTGGGCTTTTAAGCGGGTTGGTTCTGCTTTTTGTGTCCTGCGAAAAAGATGAAATCAAAGATGTTTCATTAACCTATAATATAAACATGCCGGTAGATATTAATTATTCAAGAACCTATCAGGCATTAGATTCTGTGGCTATTACCGATGCGTTTAATTTATCGTATGCCGATTATTTTATGGTAAACCTTGGAGTGAACGATACTTCGTTGGTACACTATTATGCCTTAAATGCCGATGGCACCCTTAATGAAGCAAAACCAACAGCAACAGGGTTTGGACATTGGTTTACTGCCGATGGCAAAACAACGACCTGGGGTTCTCAAGCGGTGTTGTTTTCTGAAATGACCGATCATTTTGCCTTTGAAATCGGTCAGTTTCCGGGAGCTACCGAGGTTGGTGATACCTACACCATTAAACAGGGATTTATGTATCAAAACGCGTTGGCCTCTATCACATTCAACATCACGATTGTAGCCAATGAAAATCAGGAATAATCAGTACAACGCAAGAATTTACTAAAGATAAAAATGAGTTGTTTTTTCATAACAAAAACGGAAACAGGGCTTTACCGGGAAACCGTGTACCATGTTTCCTTTAGATTGATGTGTTGTTGTAGATGAGTTTAGTTGTTATGTTTAGGTTTAGGTTTCCGGAAAGAGGCATCCATGTTTCTTTCCGGTTTTTTAAAAAATCGGGATAATTGTTTGTGACACATCAAAAATAAGAGGGTTATCTCTTATTTTAATGGTTATTAATTTAAATAAAAATAAAATGCAACATTGCTGTAAAACTCTTGCCATTTCTCTATTGGCTATTCTTACAGGAATATCGGTTCTGAACGGACAAATTACAAAAGAACGATACCTTCGGGCCGATTCCATAGAGTGTTTTTCTGATTTGGTGTACCACTCAGTTATTGAAATACATTCCATCGACAGCACTCAGCGTTTTTGGTACAAAAAAAACACCCCGGCCGGAATTGAATTCTGGATATTGGATGCTCAAAACGCAACCCGAAAAGTAGCTTTTGATGCCCCAAAAGTTGAAGCGCTTTTACATAACACAACCCAACTGGACCACCCGTTAAAATCAATATCCCGGGTAAATTTTAATAAAGAACTAACCGAATTTTCATTCTTTTTAAATGATTACAATTGGAAAATAGATATTGCCAATTACCAGATAAAGGAAAAAACCTACCAACCGCCGGTTAAGGAACTCCATTGGGGGATTACTTATCCCGATGTAACCGATGCTAAAACTGTTTCTCCTGATAGTGTGTGGGAAGCTGGTATTAAAAACTACAATGTTTATATTACCCGCCGAAAAACCAACGAAGAATTCCAGTTAAGTTACGATGGTTCTGGAGGCGAATATTACGCATCGGCCATTTATTGGTCGCCCGATTCTAAATTTTTAGTAACCAATAAAATAAGGCCCAACACCAAACAGTATATCCATTTTGTTGAATCATCGCCTGTTGACCAAATACAGCCAAAATGGCACACCCTTGAATATCTTAAACCCGGCGATGCTCTGCCCATCAATAAACCTTCGTTATTTAGCATTACCAATAAATCGCAAATACCGGTTGATGTGAGCCTCTACCTGAACCAGTTTTCCTTAGATGGCATTGCCTGGAACCCCGACAGCCGTTATTTTACCTTCGAGTTTAATCAACGCGGGCACCAGGTTTATAAAGTTGTAAAAGTCGATGCTCAAACAGGCAGTACCACCGATTTGATCACTGAATCGTTTCAAACATTTTTCGATTATTCAGGTAAGCGCTATCGGTTCGATATCGATGGGAGCCAGGAAATTATCTGGGCTTCGGAGCGCGACGGGTTTAACCATTTGTATCTATTCAACAAAAATACGGGTGAATTAAAAAACCAAATTACCCGGGGATTATGGATGGTGCGCGAAGTGGTAAAAGTGGACACCATGAAAAGGCAGGTTATATTTGGAGCCTCGGGCAAAAACCCTGATGAGGATCCCTATTTTGTGCATTATTTCCGTATCAATTTCGATGGTTCAAAACTCACCGAATTAACCCCCGAAAAGCTGAACCACCAGGTAGTTTTTACCAGCGATTATCAGTTTTTTACCGACACCTATTCATCGGCCAATACAGCACCAACAACGGTTTTGCGTTCTGCCGCCGACGGAAAAGTTGTAATGGCTGTTGAAAAAGCCGACATCAGTCAATTATTGGCAGCGGGGTATATTTTGCCCGAACCCTTTGTTGCAAAAGGGCGCGATGGCAAAACAGATATTTGGGGCAACATTTACCGGCCCACTCATTTCGATGCTGCCAAAACCTATCCTGTTATTGAATACATTTATGCCGGCCCGCAAAGTTCGTATGTACAAAAATCTTTCCGACCTTATTTCTATAGCTTTTCAGGTCTTGCCGAATTAGGTTTTATTATCGTTACCATCGATGGTATGGGAACTTCGAACCGGTCAAAAGCCTTTCACGATGTCTGTTTTCAAAACATTAAAGATGCCGGTTTTCCCGATCGCATTTTATGGATGAAAGCCGCTGCCGAAAAATACCCGTATATGGATACCTCCCGGGTTGGCGTATTTGGAGGATCGGCCGGTGGACAAAATTCAACAGCCGCCCTGTTGTTTCATCCCGAATTTTACAAAGTGGGCGTTTCTTCGTGTGGATGCCACGACAACCGGATGGATAAAATGTGGTGGAACGAGCAATGGTTAGGTTACCCAATAGGAAAACAGTATGAAGAAAACTCAAACGTAGTGAATGCTTACCGGTTACAGGGTAATTTAATGTTAATTGTTGGCGAGGTCGATGATAATGTTGATCCGGCGTCTACCATGCAAGTTGCCGATGCATTAATTAAAGCCGGAAAAGATTTTGAATTGGTGGTTCTTCCCGGAGTAAATCACACACTGGGCGGTACATTTGGCGAACGAAAACGCCGCGATTTCTTTATCAAACACTTGTATCACGAATTTACCCCCGATTGGAACACAAAATAAAAACATAAAAGATGTCTGTTAAAACAGTATTATTTTTAGGAATTTTTGGATTGGGTTTATCAACTCAGGCACAAACAAAAAAACTTACTTCGCCCGATAATTCAGTGGTTGTCACTATTTCACTGAATGACACCCTTCGCTTTTCAGTGGTTTATCAATCAAAACCAGTGATCGAAAATTGCGCCATTAGCCTGAACCTGCCGAACAAAGTTTTTGGTGTAAAACCCCGTGTAACCAAGAGCATCGCTAAAACCATAAACGAAACTCAAACACTCGTGGTGGCCTATAAACAGTCAACTATTACCGATGCCTGCAACGAATTAACATTACGGTTTAAAGACAACTATTCGGTTGTTTTCAGGGCATACAACAATGGGGTGGCTTACCGGTTCGAGACCACAGCCAGCGACTCGTTAAAGATTAATCAGGAAACCATGCAATTGAATTTTGGCCAGGAATGTTCCACCTATTTTCCCGAAGAAACTAGTTTTATATCGCATTACGAAGGTCATTACAAGCACTATCAGGTAAACCAAATTGCTGACAGTCAATTTTGTTCGCTACCCGTTTATGTTAAAACGCAAAGTGGTATCAGCCTGGTTTTCACTGAAACCGATGTTTACGATTATCCCAACCTGTTTTTAAAGGGCACGCATAAAAACGGATTTTCGGCCATTCAACCCCGCGTAGTATTAAAAGCAGAACCGCACAAACGGCATCCCGACAGGTATGAAGAGATTACCGCAACAGCACCTTATATTGCCGCAGTTAAAGGAAACCGGACATTCCCCTGGCGGGTGTTCATGGTTTCAGAAAATGATAACGGAATTGTTGAAAATGCGTTGGCTTACCAATTGGCCAGCCCAAACCAGACACCTAACGCCCAATGGATAAAACCAGGTAAAGTGGCCTGGGATTGGTGGAATGCAAACAACATTTATGGTGTCGATTTTAAATCGGGTATCAATACCGAAACCTATAAATATTACATTGATTTTGCATCCAAATTTGGTTTGGAATATATAATTCTTGATGAAGGCTGGTCGAAAACAACCACGAACGTTTTGGAAAATGCTCCGGGAATCGATGTTCAGGAACTGGTTGCTTACGGGAATCAAAAAAAGGTTGGTGTAATCCTTTGGCTATTATGGAAACCGCTCGATTTAGATATGGAAAACATATTAAAAACCTATGCTGGTTGGGGAGTAAAAGGGATTAAAGTTGATTTTATGCAACGGGCCGATCAGTATATGGTAAATTATTACACACGGGTGGCGCAAACGGCAGCCAAATATCAACTGTTTGTCGATTTTCATGGGGCGTACAAACCATCGGGTTTACAAAAAGCCTATCCCAATGTATTATCGCACGAAGGGGTTTTGGGACTCGAAAACAATAAATGGGGCAACGAAATTACTCCGGAACACGATGTAATTTTACCCTTTACCCGCATGACAGCCGGCCCCATGGATTATACTCCGGGAGCTATGGACAATGCCATGGGAAAAGATTTCTTTGACAGGTTTAATCGGCCGATGAGTCAGGGAACCCGCGCCCATCAGGTAGCCATGTATGTGGTTTATGAAAGTCCGTTGCAAATGTTGGCCGATAATCCTTCGAACTATTACCGTGAAACACCATGCACCCAATTTATTGCCAAAATTCCGGTTATCTGGGATGAAACCCATGTGCTCCAAAGTCAGATTGCCGATTATATTGTAATAGCCCGGCGCAAAGGCAACCAATGGTTTATTGGGGCAATGACCGATGAAAAACCGCGCGATTTTGACATCGATCTTTCATTTATTCCAAAGGAATATAATCAGCTAGAATTTCTGGCCGATGGCATAAATGCCGATCGGATGGCGATTGATTACAAAAAAGGAGAATTGTTGCGACCTGAAAAAAACCTTTTAAAAATTCACCTGGCCCCGGGCGGAGGATATGTAGCAATTTTATCGAAAGGAAAATAACCAGTTAAAGACATTAAAATGAATAATCGAACAATAAAACAGTTGATTTCTTTTTTGTTTACCATTGGATTGCTGATTCTGCAATCATGCAACACCAACCATGAAAATACAAACCAACAAACACCATTAGTAAAAGAGGCGGATTCCATACGATGGAAAATTACCGCTCCTTCTGATTCACTGAAACTCGATCCTTTTTACAAACAATATGTGTTAGTGAACGGAATTCCTGTAATTTGCTCGCACCGGGTAACCAAAGAAGCTGTTTACAAAGCCTGTAACATCATCAATTTTATGACATCGGTGTTACCGTCCGAAGTTTTAAACGAAATGGTAAAACGCCATGCCCGGCTGGGGATCATGGCCCGGTACGAGGGAACAACCGATATTCCTGAACACAGGCACCTGGCTAACGACACATCGTTAAACTGGGATGTGCGTGCACGCGGCCTGGGCGGCGATGTGGAATCTCCCCTGACCACCTGTGCCGAAGAAAACCTGTTGGGTTTTGTAATTGATAAATACCACGCCGAAGATATTACCATTCACGAATTTGCCCATGCCATTCACCTGATTGGCATTGCTCCACGCGACACCACTTTTAATAACAAACTGCAACTGGCTTTAAACGATGCTTTGGCGAAAGGGAAATGGGTAAACACTTATGCCGGAACCGATATTTATGAGTATTGGGCCGAAGGCGTACAGTCGTGGTTTAATGTGAATGCTGAGGTTGCGGCTCCCGATGGTAAAAATTCGCCCATCAACACCCGCAATGAACTTAAGGAATACGATCAGGCTTTGTATCAGATTCTTTCAACTTTTTTTCCTGAAGTTACCGAACAAATCAGTTGTCATTCGGTGCCATTTACTAGGTAATCAAAAATAATTGGCAATTATGAAATATTAATTTTGTATAAAAGCAAAGATTAAAAACAATGAAAAAATTACAATTAAACTTAGCGTTTCTACTTATCATTAATATTTGTAATGCGCAAACTTATGAACGAACAGAATTTGGAGTTAAAGCAACAATAAATTCAATAGAAACAGAAATTCAATTCTATAGTTCTACAACCCTAAGGGTAATCAAATACCCTAAAGGTAAAAAGTTCATTAAACAAAGCCTTTCTGTTATTCAATCACCCGAAAAAACGTTTTTTAGTATTAAGCAAATCGGGAACGAACTAATTATTGGAAGTAAAAATTTAGAGGTATTCATAAACCTCAGCCGGGGACAATTATCATTTGTTAGTGAAGGTAAAACACTTTTAAACGAAAAAGAGGCGGGATCTTCATTTAATGAAATTATTGATGCAGGAACAAATACATACACCGTATTTCAATCATTTGAACTTGATTCTGACGAAACCATTTATGGTTTGGGGCAACAGCAACAAGGGAAAATGTCGAATCGTGAAGTAGAACTAAATATGATTCAGGGGAATACCGATGATTATATTCCTTTTTTTCAATCGGTTAAGGGGTATGGTTTGTTTTGGGATAATTATTCACCCACCATTTTTAAAGATTCAAGTAATCGTACCTATTTCAAATCGGAAGTTGGTGAGGGTATTGATTATTATTTTATGTATGGAGGCAATTCCGATGGAGTTGTGGCTTGTATGCGTAAGCTTACCGGACAAGTTCCCATGTTTCCGTTATGGACCTTCGGATTTTGGCAAAGCCGCGAACGTTACAAAAGTCAGGATGAGTTGGTTGGAGTGGTTAAAAAATTTCGTGAATTGAATGTACCCATTGATGGGATCATTCAGGATTGGCAATATTGGGGAAACAATTACCTTTGGAATGCCATGGAATTTTTTAACCCCGGATTTTATGATCCGCAAAAAATGGTTAACGATGTGCATAACCTTAATGCACACATGATTATTTCTATTTGGAACTCATTTGGGCCAATGACAAAACAATACAATGATTTAAACAAAATAGATGCTTTATTTACGATTAAAACATGGCCTTTATGGGGTCCTGATAAATGGATACCCAATGAAGATTACCCTTCGGGCGTCAGGGTTTATGATGCCTTTAATCCTGCAGCTCGTGACATTTACTGGAATTATCTGAATAAAGGCCTTTTTTCATTAGGGGTTGATGGCTGGTGGATGGATTCATCGGAACCCGATCATTTCGATCCAACTTCAGAAGATTTTGATACCAGAACCTATTTAGGTACTTTCCGTAAAGTTCGGAATGCTTTTCCATTAATGACTGTTGGTGGTGTTGCGCAACACCAGCGTTCGGTAAGCACCGATAAGCGGGTTTTTATTCTCACCCGTTCGGCATTTGCCGGGCAACAGCGCTTTGGAGCAAATACATGGTCGGGCGATGTGTTAGCATCGTGGGAAGCCCTGCATAACCAAATTTCAGCAGGCTTAAACTTTTCACTTTGTGGTATTCCCTATTGGAACAGCGATATTGGAGGTTTCTTTTTGTGGAATTTTAAAAACGCCCTCATGAATCCTGATTATCGCGAACTTCATGTACGATGGTTTGAATTTGGCACTTTTTGCCCGATGATGCGTTCCCATGGCGAAGGTTATCCCCGTGAGATATACCAATTTGGTGAAAAGGGCAATCCAACGTACGATGCAATTGAGAAATATATAAACCTTCGTTACCATCTGTTACCGTATATCTATTCAACTTCGTGGGCTGTCACTTCAAAACAGGCGACCATGATGCGTGCTCTGGTTATGGATTTTGCAAACGATAAGCAAGCAATAAACATCAATGATGAATTTATGTTTGGCAACTCAATTTTGGTAAATCCGGTTACCGAACCAATGTATTGGAAAAATGTAGCTCAGGGAAAAGACTCCGTTATGGTTGAAGACTTCAGTTTGGTAAAAACCAAATCGGTTTACTTACCTAATGGAACCAATTGGTTCGACTTTTGGACAGGAGAGAAATATTCCGGTGGACAAAAGGTATTAAAAAAAGTACCACTTGACATTATTCCATTATATGTAAAAGCGGGCACAATTTTACCTTGGGGCCCAAAGGTTCAGTTTGCTGCAGAAAAAAACTGGGATAATCTTGAAATACGGATTTATGAAGGAGCCAATGGTGAGTTTAATTTATATGAAGATGAAAACGACAATTACAATTACGAAAATGGAAAATATTCAATCATTACCTTCAAATGGGATGATAAACAAAAATCCCTGACAATTGATGACCGAAAAGGTTCTTTTGTGGGAATGATGTCTGATCGCAGATTTAATATCGTTTTTGTATGTCCAACAAAAGGGACGGGTAGTGAACTTACTGAAAAATACGACATAGCTGTGAGCTATTCTGGAAACAAAAAGGTTATAAAAAAGAAATAGTATTAAATAATTAATAAACAACAAATTAAAAGCCTGTTTACCAAGTAACTTATCAATATGATTAAATCAATCTCTCTTTTCTTTCTTTTTTGTTTGGCATTGGTAAACACAAGTTTGAGCCAGATTTCGTTTCCATTCGGCAACTCGTTTCTATACTTAAAGGGGAGTCAGGCATCCTCGCTGCCCACCAACTGGTATAAACCCGAATACACTCCATTTATCTGGTCTGAAAGTGAAGCACCGTTTTACTATGGTGCAAAATCGGGAACCCTGTTAAGCGATATGCAGGGGAACTATTCAACCCTTTACCTGCGCACTAATTTCACGGTTTCGGGTCTTGAAAACATTAATGAAGTGAATTTTCTTGTAAATTACGACGATGGTTTTGTTGTCTGGATAAATGGGCAGGAGGCCTTTAACCGGAATGCACCCACCCAGCGCACGGCAAATTCCCTGGCACCCACTTATCACGAATCAGGAGCCAACGAAAAAATCACTATTCCCTTGTCAAATATGAATTTGCTGGTAGGTTCAAACCTGTTGGCAATTCAAATTTTCAATTCCACCCTGAATAGTTCCGATCTATATTTTGATATTTCTATTAATGCGCAACCCGAATTACCGGTTTATACTTCCGAAAGTGAGGTTACATTCAGCCATTTAGCCGGTTTTTATAACGAACCCTTTTCTCTGGTTTTAGATATCGGCGATGATAGTACCCAAGTGGTTTATACTCTTGATGGTTCCAATCCGCAGACCTCGGCAAACGCAATAACAGTAACACCTCCGGCGATCATTTTTATTCATCCCGATAGTACCGCTATACGACCGGCAACCCCGGTAGTAATGGTTCGCGCATCGCTGGTGGGTGAGGGTTTTGCGCCATCGGTATCAAAAACCAAATCGTATATTTTTATCGATAAAGTGCTCACCCAAAAACATCCGGGTGGCGATTGGCCAAAAAACAATGTGAACGGGCAATTTATCGATTTAGAGATGGACAGCGAAGTGGTGAACCACAACGATTATAAAAACCTGATAAAAGAAGCCTTGCTCGACATTCCTTCGATTTCGGTGGTTACTGAGCTCGATAACCTTTTCGATCCCGCCTCAGGCATTTACGTAAACGCAACCCAGCGGGGAATTGAATGGGAAAGACCCTGTTCGGTAGAATTGCTTAATACCACCGATTCTGGGTTTCAAATAAATGCCGGGTTGCGCATCCGTGGAGGAAATAGCCGCAAAACCGATAATCCGAAACATGCTTTTCGTCTTTTTTTCAGGGAGGAATATGGGGCATCAAAACTTAAGTATCCTTTGTTTGGCGATGAAGGGGTTGCCGAATTCGATAAAATAGACCTGCGCACCGAACAGAATTACTCCTGGAGCATGGATGGTGATAACCACAACACCTTTCTGCGCGATGTGTTTTCGCGCGATTTGCAGGGAGCATTTAACCAACCCTATACCCGTAGCCGCTATTACCATTTATATTTGAATGGCATGTATTGGGGTCTTTTTCAGACTGAAGAACGCCCCGAAGCCGATTTTGCTGCATCGTACCTTGGTGGCGATGATGATGATTACGATGTTATTAAAGTAGCCAGCGAAAACTGGCCTTATGTGAACGAAGCAACTGCCGGCACCATGGATGCCTGGGCTGAACTTTATACCATTTGCAACAAATCATCCTTTACCGAAACCGATTATTTTCAGCTCGAGGGAAAAGATGCCCTGGGGAAACCGGCTATAAATTCAAAAGTACTGGTCAATATTGATAACCTGATTGATTATATGTTGACTGTTTTTTATACCGGAAACGTAGATGCTCCGGTATCGGCCTGGTATAGCAATAACATGCCGAATAACTATTTTGCACTATATAATCACGATAATATAGGGCAGGGATTTGTTTTTGTTGGCCACGATGCCGAACACAGCATGTTTATCGACCCCATTTATGTGAGCGATGGAATTAACGAAAACCGCGTTACCATTGACGATCCGGCGATGAAAACGCCCAATCTCGATTTTTCTAACCCCCAATGGCTTCATTATAAATTATGTATGGTTGAGGCGTATCGTTTACGGTTTGCCGATAGAGCCAGCTTTTGGTTTAGCAACCAACAGCCATTGAGCACCGAAAAAGGTTTAGAGCGGTTTAACATCCGTAAAAATCAGATTGACATGGCAATTATTGGCGAATCGGCCCGCTGGGGTGATGCCATGGTCAGCACACCCCGAACCCGCAACAAGGACTGGTTACCCGAAGTTACCAACCTGACCAATAAATTTTTTCCGAAACGCGGCCCGATTGTCATCAATCAATTGAAAAATGCCGGGCTTTACCCTGAATTGCTCAATCCGGTGGTGAGTAGCAATACTGCCGAAATAACAGGCGAAACCAGTTATTTTGAAAACGAAGTGAACCTAATCATCAGCCATACAAACGCATCAGGGAAATTGTATTATACCACCGATGGAACCGATCCCCGGAACGAGGACGGTACCATGAATTACAAAGCCATTCAGGGAACAACCGATGTTGCATTAACAATTACATCGAGCACTCAAATTAAAGTAAGGGTAAAGAACAACGATGATTGGAGCGGACTTCGTCAAATATCTTTTCTGAAAAACACCGAGGATTATTCTGGGTTAAAACTTACCGAAATCCATTACCATCCCTGGGATTTGGTGGTAGGTACCGATACTACCGAAAACAAGGATTTGGAATTTATTGAACTGAAAAACGAAGGAACAAAAGCCATCAATATTTCAGGAATCATCATCGATTCGGCCGTTTATTATCAGGTTCCAGAGGCTACACTATTGAATCCGGGAGCTTTTTATGTAATTGCATCAAAACCGAAAGCTTTTTATACAAGATACGGAAGGAATCCCCATGGAAATTTCACAGGAAATCTGGATAATTCAGGGGAATATTTACTGATAACTGACCCGAAGGGAAACAAAATTCTTTCGTGTACTTACGACGACCAATATCCGTGGCCCGAAGCTGCCGATGGTATGGGATTTTCGTTAGCCGCCTCGGTAACCCGCAGTACTCAAAACCCCGATGAACCCGCTTACTGGAAAAAATCGGAAGTTCGCCATGGCTCACCATTCGATAACGACACCCCAATTGAAACCAATGAGGAGCTGGTTTTAGAAACATTTCCCAATCCAACCCATGAAACGCTAAACATAAAGGTCGATCATTTAACCGAAGCCCAAACCATTGATATTTCAGTGGTAAACCAAATGGGGAAAACCGTTTACAGCAACCAGTTGGAAGATACCAATTTGGAGACAATTAATTTCACATCGCTGCGGTTAACCCCCGGAACATACATTGTTAAAATAACTACAAAAACGCAAAACTGGATTCAGAAAGTCATTTACCTTTAATACAATAAATATGAACCACAAAATACTTCTTATTCTTGCAACCACCCTAAGCATCGTGGAGTGTGTTAATAGTAAGCCGGGCAAAACTCCTGAAAAAGAGTTGTACCTTCCGGCCAAAGTATATTTGGTACCCGACAGCAATAATTATAACAATCCCGAAAGCGACTATTGTTATAAACACATGATTCAATCGGAGAATATTGCGCTGTTTTGGCATAAAGAATATGGTGATAATCCCATGCAAAACCCAATTGAACAGAAAAGGTTTAATCCCGAAGAGGCCATTACCGAATGCGAACGCTTTTTTCATTATTATGTAAACGAACTCAAACTGGTTGAAACGGGAAAAACTTTTTTCGATAAATATAAACTGTTGATTTTTGTTTTTGGTGGAGACGAAGGAACCGCTTTTGGAGGAGGAGAGGAGGACAAAGTGGGTATTTTATGGACTCCGGCAGTCCGGATTAACCGCAAACCTTATGGGGCATTAGCTCACGAAATGATGCACAGCTTTCAGTATATTTCCGAAAAAGATAATAGCACAGGACCCAACGGGCCGGTAATTGAAATGTCGGCACAATACGCGCTATGGCAGGTATATCCCGAATGGATGACGTTTGAAAATTACCATTTGGTCGATTTTTTAAAGGGAACCCATTATGCCTTTTTACATCCGGTAAACATGTACCATTCACCCTATGTTCTTGAGTATTGGAGCCAAAAACACGGGAAAGAATTTTTTGGAAAATTAAGTCGTTCCACCCAACCGGGCGAAGATCCGGTGGCAACCTACAAGCGAATTACCGGAATCGGGCAGGAGCTATTTAACGATGAACTATTCGATGCCTCACGAAGGTTTATTACCTGGGATTTAGCGCGCATCGACAGTGTTGCCCGGCCTTACGCAAACAAGCACACCACAAAACTTACCACGTTACAAAATGGCTGGTACCAGATTGATTCAGTGAACTGTCCGCAAAATTATGGGTATAATGGCATCTCCCTAAAAGTTCCCGAAGCAGGAACAAAACTGGTTCTCGAATTTAAAGGAATTGCCGGGGCCAAAGGATTTAGTTCCGTTAAAACGGATAAAGCCGGATGGCGGTATGGTTTTGTTGCCTTGTTAACCAATGGTTCAAGGGTTTACAGCGATATTTACAAAAAAAGTACTGGCCGGGCAGAATTTACCGTACCCCAAAACACACACTATTTATGGCTTGTTGTTAGCGGGGCTCCCACTGCACACTGGCCCATTGTATTTAATTGGGAAGCACCCGCACAAACCCCCGATGAACAATGGCCTTACGAATTTAAGTTAACAGGAACATTGCCTGAATGAAAGTTGTGTAAAACCGATCAATTTGTAAATTCTTAAAAAACGGTTCGATGAAGAGAGTAAATACATTCTTAATAATATTTCTATCCGGTATTAATTTTACTTTTTGCCAGCAAACAAATCCAATAGTGCAATATACCGTTTCTGTACCAAATCCGGGTTTGGGAATGTATCAGGTTGAACTTGAAATAAAAGGGTATCATAACGACACACTCTTTTTTAAAATGCCCCGTTGGATGCCCGGATATTATCAAATAATGGATTATGCCAGCACCCTTGACAATTTTGGTGCATCCGACCCGGAAGGGCAGATGCTGTATTTTAATAAAACCACTCAGAATACATGGATGGTGATAAATCCAGCGATGACCGATGTACGTATTGGTTATACTATAAAAACAGAGCGGCAATTTGTAGCAAATAGTTTTGTTGATTCACAACATGCGTATTTGGTACCGGCAAACACGTTTCTTTATGTGAGTGATTTATTAAACATTCCGGTTCGGGTGAAAGTTAAAAAACCTGAAAACTGGAACGGAATAACTTCGGGATTGGAATTAGTGGCAGGAAGTCAAAGCGATTTTACGGCACCAAACTTCGATATTCTTTTCGATTCTCCAATCCTGATGGGGAATTTAGAAGAGCTTGAACCTTTTTATATCCAAGGCATTGAACATCGGTTCGTTGGTTTTAACATGGGTAATTTCAATAAAAAATTATTTATTGATGATTTAAAAAAAGTGGTCGAGGCCGGGATTAATATTATCGGCGAGATTCCCTACAAGCAATATACCTTTATTGGAATTGGGCCGGGGCTTGGCGGAATTGAGCATTTGAACAACACCATAGTTTGTTTCGATGGAAATTCATTAAATACCCCGGAAGGACGGATTCGGATGTTATTATTTCTTGGACATGAATATTTTCATAATTATAACGTAAAACGCATTCGCCCGTATGAATTGGGGCCGTTCGATTACGAAACCGAAAACCGCACAAACCTTTTGTGGGTATCCGAAGGGTTTACGGTGTATTATGAATACCTGATGCTTTTTAGGGCTGGCTTGATAAATGAAAACCAGTTAATTTCAAAACTTGAAGAGGACATTAACGCTCTGGAACAAAACCCGGGAAGGCATTATCAATCGTTAATACAGGCCAGTTATTCCACCTGGGAAGATGGCCCTTTTGGCAAACAGGGCGAAGCCGCAAAAAGGTCAATTTCTTATTATCAAAAAGGACCTGTAATGGCTTTATTATTGGATTTTGCCATCAGAAAAGCTTCAAATAACGAAAAATCACTTGACCATGTAATGCAATTCCTTTACGGGGAATATTACATTAAAAAGAACAGAGGATTTACCGATGCTGAATTTCAAATGACATGTGAACGTATCGCAGGAAAATTCCTTTCAGGGGTTTTTGAATACACATCAACAACTAAGGAAATTGATTATAACGCATACTTGAATTTTGCCGGTCTTACATTAGATTCATTACCTGACAAAACAGTTAAAATTTCAAAAGTAAGCCATCCAACAACCGATCAGGATGAAACACTAAAGGGATGGACACAAAAAAAACATTAACAGACTGAAAGTTGCATTCATCCAGATGGTTTTTCAATTTTTTTTTCTATTTTTATCCTGCTTTCAGTAAAACACAAAAATGAAAAAAAGCACATTATATCATAAATTTGGCAAAGGCCTTTACGAGTGCTGGATCTGTTGAATCCCTTCAATCGGTAATTTCCCTGTTTTTTCATACACAAACTTCCATCTGGTTTATTCAGGTGTTCATCTGTTTTTAATCTTTTTCATGGTAGGAACCATTTTCGATATAAAACACTTTGCCATTCACGATGGCCCGGGAATCAGGCAAACCATCTTTTTCAAAGGATGCCCTTTGAAATGCTGGTGGTGCCATAATCCCGAAAGCCAAAACCCGGAACCCCAGCAATACTTTCAAACCAATCGGCTCGACGGACAGGTTTTCACCAAAGAAAAAACGGTGGGCTACCCGATAAGTGTTCCTGATTTATTTCAAATCATTGAAAAAGACCGCGTGTTTTTCGAAGAATCTGCCGGGGGCGTTACCTTTTCAGGGGGCGAACCTCTTATGCAATTTGAGTTTCTTGAGGCAATCGTTCAAAAATGCAACAGTGCCGGAATTCATACCGCCGTTGATACTTCCGGTTTTACAAGTAAAAAGAATATCGAAAAACTGAGTGAAATGACCCGGCTTTTTCTTTACGATGTAAAAATTATCAACTCCAATGAACACAAAAAATATACAGGGGTTCCCCCCGGACCAATCATTGAAAACTTACTTTGGCTCGATAAAAACAACATTAATGTCACCCTCCGTTTCCCGGTAATTCCATCTATTACTGATACCGGCGAAAACATGAGCGCACTGAAAACATTGCTTTCACAACTAAAAAGCATCCATAACCTTGATATTTTGCCTTTTCATTCCATGTCGAAGGCTAAATACAAACGTTTCAACCAGCCCTACAAAATGGGCAACACTCCACCTGTTTCCGATGATGCCCTTTGGGCTATGAAACAGGATTTTGAAGCATTAGGATTTGAAGTAAAAATTGGTGGTTAAAAAAATAAACACATGAACGAACGCATTAAAAAACTTAGAACACAGAGTTTGCAAGCCATAAATAAACTCTCGCCCGAAAGAGCACAATTAGTCACAGAATTTTATAAAAGCGATGAGGCTCAACAGGTATCTATCCCGGTTAAAAGGGCATTAACGTTTAAGTATATTCTCGAAAACAAAAAAATTCACATCAACGAGGGTGAATTAATTGTCGGGGAACGTGGTCCGGCTCCCAAGGAAACGCCAACCTATCCCGAAGTTAGTTTGCATTCCCTTCAGGATTTACACATTCTGAACACACGGCCAAAAGTTTGGTTCAGAGTCGATGACGAAACTAACCAAATTTACGAAAACCAGATTATTCCTTTTTGGAAGGGGAAAACTCAGCGCGATAAAATTTTTGAACAGTTGCCGCAAGACTGGAAAGAGGCTTATACCGCCGGAATGTTTACCGAATTCCAGGAACAACGGGCTCCCGGACATACAGTAGCCGGGAAAAAGATTTTCCAAAAAGGGATGCTCGATTTGAAAAAAGATATTCAACAAAGTATGGCAGCTATTCAACCCGACAGTCCCGAAGCATCTGAAAAAATGGAAGAGCTAAAAGCCATGGATATTGCTGCCGATGCCCTTATTCTTTTTGCTGCCCGATATGCCCGTGAACTTGATAATCTGGCATTACAGGAAACCGATAAAACGCGGAAAGCGGAGTTGATTGAAATGGCCCGTATTTGCCGCAAAGTTCCGGCTCATGCTCCCGAAACCTTTCACGAAATGCTTCAGCATTACTGGTTTGTGCATGTGGGTGTCATTACCGAGCTGAATCCCTGGGATTCTTTCAATCCCGGACGGTTGGATCAACACCTTTACCCGTTTTATAAAAAGGAAACCGAATCGGGAATTCTGACCAAAGAGTGGGCTATTGAAATTTTACAATCTTTCTGGGTAAAGTTCAACAACCATCCGTCGCCACCCAAAATGGGAGTCACCGCTCTCGAAAGCAATACCTACACCGATTTTGCACTAATAAACCTTGGCGGAGTTAAAGAAGATGGAACCGATGCCGTTAACGAATTAACCTATATTTTACTCGATGTTATTGAGGAGATGCGCATCCTGCAACCCAGTTCCATGGTGCAGGTGAGCGAAAAGAACCCCGATAGTTTTGTAAAACGGGCGGTTCATATTTCAAAAACAGGGTTTGGTCAACCATCGTATTTCAATACCGACGCCATTGTAAAAGAGTTGGTTCGTCAGGGAAAAAGCATTGAAGATGCCCGCAATGGTGGTGCCAGCGGATGTGTTGAAACAGGAGCTTTTGGTACCGAAAGCTATATTTTAACTGGCTATTTTAACCTGACTAAAATTTTAGAAGTAACGCTTCACAACGGGGTTGATCCGGTAACAGGTAAAAAAATCGGAATTGAATCCGGAAACCCTGCAACCTTTAAACAATTCAGCGATGTTATGGAGGCATTTAAAAAGCAGTTACACCATTTTGCCAACATTAAAATCAAAGGGAACCTGATTATTGAAAAACTGTATGCAGAACAAATGCCGGTTCCTTTCCTTTCATTAATCATCGACGATTGTATTGCCAATGCTAAAGATTACAATGCCGGTGGTGCCCGATACAATACTAGTTATGTTCAGGGGGTTGGTTTGGGAAGCATTACCGATAGTTTAACCGCCATTAAATACCACGTTTTTGATCAGAAAAATCTGACCATGTACGAGATGCTCGAAGCCATTAAAACCAATTTTGTCGGGTATGAGGAGCTTCGGCACGATTTGGTGTATGAAACGCCAAAATACGGGAACGACGATGATTATGCCGATGCCCACGCCGTTGAGGTTTTCAACATTTTTTACGATGCGGTTGATGGATTGCCAACGGCCCGTGGCGGCGTATTCCGCATCAATATGTTACCAACCACCAGCCATGTGTATTTTGGTAGTAAAATAAAAGCCATGCCCGATGGCCGCAAAGCCTTTGAGCCCTTATCCGAAGGAATTAGTCCATTCCAGGGTGCTGATAAAAAAGGACCCACAGCGGTTATAAAATCGGCATCAAAAATCGATCACATCAGAACCGGTGGCACCTTGTTAAATCAAAAATTCTCGCCATCGTTTTTTAAGGATGAATCCGGAATTACCAAACTCACGCAATTAATCCGGAGCTATTTTAAACTCGGGGGGCACCACATTCAATTTAACGTAGTGAATGCCGAAACCCTGCGCGAAGCTCAACGGCAGCCCGAAAAATATTCCGACCTGATTGTCCGTGTGGCTGGTTACAGCGATTATTTTAACGACCTGGGAGAATCGTTGCAGGAGGAGATTATCCGGCGGACTGAACACGAGGTTGTTTAACGTTGACACCTTAAACCCCGGAATCATTTGTTGAGGATAAAAAAATCACTTTAATTGATTCCGGGTTTTTTCTGAAACGAATAACTTTCCATAGAACACGAACTTTCAAAATAAACGACCACAAAAACACCTCTTATGTTTTCAAAATCAACGTACATCAATCGGCGAAACCACCTTCGGAAGCAAATAAATTCAGGAATTGCAATTTTTATTGGCAACGATGAGGCACCCATGAATTATACCGACAACACCTATCATTACCGGCAGGATAGCAGTTTTTTGTATTATTTTGGGATTGAACAATCGGGACTCGTTGGTATTATTGATTTTGAGCTTGGTAACGATGCTATTTTTGGAACCGATTTCACCATCGACGATATTGTTTGGATGGGTTCGCAACCAACCCTAAAAGAAAAAAGTGCTCTTGTGGGCATTGAAGTTGTTGGTAGTTTGTTGGATTTCGAAAAAAGGATCGAAAAAGCCCTAGCAACCAGCCAAAAAACCCATTTTTTACCACCCTATCGCGATGAACATCGCATCAAACTTTTTCGCTGGCTGCATGTGCATCCTGATAATCAGGCAACCAAAGCTTCTGTTGAATTAATTGTAGCTATTGGCGAACAGCGGATTGTAAAATCGGAAGAAGAAATTTTAGAACTCGATGAAGCGGCAAACATAACCGTTGATATGCATCTGGCAGCCCTGCATTTTGCCAAACCGGGAATGACCGAAGCACAGGTTGTAGCAAAAGTTCACGAGGTTGCCCTGGCTGTCGGTGGAAATATTGCGTTTCCAATTATTGCAACTATTAACGGCCAAACCTTGCACAACCATTATCACGGGAACACACTAAAAAGCGGCCAAATGTTTCTGTTAGATGCCGGATACGAAACCCCCAACGGCTATGCCGGTGATATGTCGAGCACGTTTCCGGTGGACCAAAAATTTACGGCACAACAAAAAGAAATTTACGAAATTTCACTTCAAGCCCACGAGGCAGCACTTGCCAAGCTAAAACCGGGAATTAACTTCCGCGAGGTGCATTTTGCGGCTGCAACAGCAATGGCTCAAGGGCTCAAAGAGATGGGTTTTATGAAAGGTAATATGGCTGATGCGGTGGAAGCCGGGGCACATGCGTTGTTCTTTCCCTGTGGTACCGGACATTTATTGGGACTTGATGTGCATGATATGGAGAACTTAGGCGAACAACATGTAGGTTATGCCGGAAAACCCAAAAGTACCTTGTTCGGTTTAAAATCACTCCGGTTGGCAAGGCCTTTACAACCCGGCTTTGTGTTAACCATTGAACCGGGAATCTATTTTATTCCCGAATTGATTCATTTGTGGAAAAGCAAGAACCGTTTTGCTGAATTTATCAATTACCCCAAAGTGGAACAATACAAAAATTTCAGCGGTTGCCGCAACGAAGAGGATGTATTAATTACCGAAACAGGATATAAAATACTGGGAAAACGGCTGGCAAAAACAGTAAAAGAGGTGGAACTGGAACGCGAAAAGGCGTTTAATTAATCATCCTCAATTTTAATAAGTTCGGCAAGAATCATATCTGATAAAAAAACACCTTCGTTGGTTAATACCAGACAGCCATCTTTTTCATAGATCTTTTTATTATCGATAAAAGGGCGAACTTTCGAAACCAGCGATTCTCTGACATCGGTCCCAAATTGTTGTTGAACCTTTTCCAAGCTTATTCCCCAACGGGTTCGTAACGAGGTGATGATAAAATCGTTAAACTTGTCTGTCTCTGTAAGCCATTCGCATTCTGATGGCAATTCGTCCTTTGAAAGGGCGGCCAAGTATTGAGGTAAATTTGACACATTCCAACTCCGCGAATCCCGGTTGTAAGAGTGTGCTGAGGGGCCAAGGCCCATATATTTCTTTTGCTGCCAGTAACTTGTATTGTGTTGCGATAAATAATCGGGAACCGCAAAATTTGATATTTCATAGTGGATAAAATTGTTTTTTACAGCCCATTCCACCAAAGTTTGGAATTGGAGGATGCTTTCTTCATCGCTGATGGGGATAATCTTTTTTTTCTGATTCCAGATATCAAACACGGTTCCCTTTTCGTAAGTTAAATGGTAAGCCGAAAGATGTTGAACATGAAGGTCTTTCGTTATTTCAAGGTTTTGGTTCCATTTTTCTAAGGAACTGTTCGGAAGGCCATAAATTAAATCGATACTGATATTATGAAAGCCTTTTTCCTGAGCCATTTTAATACACTGCAATGCTTGTTCGGCAGAATGTCGGCGGTTGGTTAACTTCAAATCGGCATCGTGAAACGACTGTATTCCGACACTTAATCGGTTTACCGGGCTCGATGCCAATTCATTGAGATAAATCGTGGTTAAATCATCGGGATTGGCTTCAAGTGTGATTTCCGCATTTTTTGAAACCTGAAAATGCTCTTTTACCGATTCAATGAATAGGCATATTTCGTTTTTGTTTAATAGCGAGGGGGTGCCTCCGCCAAAGTAAATGGTTTGTATTTCGTCATGAGCGAGTTCGCTTTTCCGCAAAAGGAGTTCCTTTTGTAATGCGAGGATAAGTTCCTGCTTTTTATTTAATTGGGTTGTGGTGTAAAAATCGCAATAATGGCACCGTTGCCTGCAAAAAGGGATATGAAAATAGATGCCAGCCATATCGAGTGATTTTGTCAAAGGTAAAAATCTTTAAGATCCATTAAAAAATAAAAACGGAGAATTGCTTTCCCGTTTTATAAACAAAAACACCAATAAAAAGATAAACCAAAAAAATCAGTTCACTTTAATATTTTTTATCCAGAGGGTGGTTTTTTGGCTGTCGCCCGGAGCAGAGGCCTTAGAACCCCGATGACCGCCTCCGCCACCAGGTCGCATCCCGCCTCCCGGAGGCATCCCACCGCCAGAGCCCATTCCACCGGGTGAAATATTTCCGCTAAAACCCGAAGATTCCGGACCATCCATACCGACGGGTTTATGTGGGGGATTCATTCCTCCAAATTCTTCCACGATGAAACCGACACTTAACTTTTTAAGACTTCCTAAATATTTTAAAGGGAAAAATCCGGAATAAAGTAGCACCCCCTTTTCGGTTAACATTAGTTGGGCCGAAATACTCATTTTATTCGGTATCGAAGCAAAATCAACGGAACCTTTTTCTGAAAAGCCATTCAATTGTATTTCGTTCAATGGATCAAAATTTTGATCCATTGAAGGGTCATTTGGTTGATTCTTTGGAGGCATATTCGAATTAAAGGAAGTCCCATTGTTCTGAAAATTGTTCATTGGCATCGGTTTCCGTGAAGGATATTTAAATCCCAAAAGCTCCTTTTTTTGCCCGGTGGTATCGAACCAAATAGTTATACCCTGCATCATAACTTGTTGTTGCAGGGTTTCATCGGTAATCCGCAAATGAACAACCAAATGGGTATCGTTCGAGGTAAGGGCATACATCATTTTTGTTTCCTTATCGAAAAGCATTTTTTCAATAGGATATTCCAACGATGGACGATTTTTGGAATCGGGTTCTTTTAACACCTGATAATTCTGGCAATTAGCAAAGACCGAAGGAATGGACAAAAGCAGCAATAAAAACTTGTGAGTTGGTCGCATATTATTTAAAGATTAATGAATTAAACAATAATTACAAAATAGGGGTTGTTTGAAAAGGCGGTTTGTTTGTGGGAGTGAAAAAAGGCCTGTCGCTTCTTGTCCTTGACAAGTGGACAGGCCTGTGATTTAACCAACCTATTTCTTTGATTCAAAAGTAGCGGGTATTAACGCGATAAAAAAACAATATCTACCAAAGGGGAAAAAACATCTACCAAACAACCTGTTTTAATAAATGGCCAGGAAAAATGAAATCAAAAAGGGGGATTGTTAATGCTAAACAAAGATAATCTGAGTGGAGGAGCCCCCGCTTTTTTCATAAAATTCACCTACTGTCAACACGCCAGAGATTCCTTCCCAAAGATCTTTTTTCTGAAGTTTAAACATATCCATGGCTAATTTACAGGCATATATTTTACCACCCCCGGCAGTTATCATTTCTAAAAATTCATCCACCGGGGGAATGTCCAATTCATCCATTCTTTTTTTCATCATGAATGAAACACCCGATTCCACGCCAGGCAAAAAACCCAATAATGAGGGAAAGGCAACCCCCCCGGGCATTCTTAATGATGGATTACCCAATGTTGCTGTTCTCAAATGGTTCATCTGTTTTTTGGTGATGGCATCCAGTCCGAAAAAGGTGAAGAACAGATAGGCTTCCATGCCTTCCATTACTGCACCATTGGTTAAAACGAGGGCGGCATAGACATCTTCCAGTGAACCTTTGGAACACACGATGCATACTTTTTTTAAAGGAGAGGGTTCGTTTTCCATGGAGGCGGCGATTTTAGATTAAACACAACTTGTAGGTTTTGGAATCCCTGCTATGCGGGCTGCTTTTTTTAATGGGGCTCCTGGAAACAATTCATAGAGAGTTTTAATATCAGCCACATTCGATTTACTAATCTGACGGAGGGTAATATTTTGATTCGAAGTATGTAAATGGCGGAGGAACTCTATAACCCTGAAGTGTTCTGGCAAAAGTAAAAGACCCTCTTCGTGAGCCAGTTCACGGGCAACATCAATAGTCCATTCACTGCTTTTTATCAAATAACCATCTTCTGTCATGTTGATAATTTTTCCCGCGATAATTTTTTCCATATTTCCCGATTCCAAGAGTTTAACTTCGGAAATATAAAAATACAACTAAAAAGCCATGCAAAAAAGCATGGCTTAAATATGATTGCCTGTTTGTGTTTAATGCAGATTAATTGAATTTCCTTTTTTGGAACCAAAAATCCATCAACGAAAGGTTCAGCCCCACACGGGTAAAGCGTTCTTTTATAAGTTGATTTTTGGTTGTTCCCATCCAACTGTGCTCGGCATAAAGATTGAACCGGATGGCTCGGATCTGAAAACCAAATCCGGCAGTAACCCCAATACTGTTCAGCGTTTGGTTGTCAATTTGTAAGTAACCGGTTTGATAATTCAACCCTCCCCGATAGATAAAGCTTTTGGCAAAACCCTTCACTTTTGGTTGCAATTCTGTTCCAAAAGCAAAAATATGGTTATCCACAAAGTCGGAATAGGTATCTTCTAACGAGAATTGCGAAGACTGATCGAAAGTATAATCGGCAGTTACCAAGAATGTTTCTCTAAAATTAAAAGCTAATCCGGTTCCAAAATTTGCCGGGAAATAAACTCTTTTCAAAACATCTTCTTCGTCTTGTAAGGTTGTTGTGCTACCAGAGCCAGTAAATACTTTTGATTCTTTTATCGAATACTTATTTTTCAAGTAACCGGGAGCATTTGCATTAAAACCAAAAACAATGTTGCTTTTATTTGCAAGAGGGAAAATTTGTTGGTAGCCAAAATCGAAACGGATGCCGGAGAATTTAAAATATTCTTCTTTATAAATATAGAAATTGTCGTTGCCAGTCAAAGAATAATATTGAACCTCTTTTTTAGGGCCGAACAAAACGGAGGTTTTAATACCAACCGAAATGTTTTTGGATAGTTTAAAAGCATTCGAAATATAAGCACAACTTAACCCCCCGCTTCCCTCAATATCATTTAAATAGGTATTTGTTGAACCCGAAACCGGGGAAGTTGTTTGAATATGATAACCCACGCTGCTATAGGGATTTATTCCAATAGACAGGAACCATCTGCTACTCGCGGCAAAACCCATGGCCAGATATGAAAAATTTGCGTTGGCTTTAGCTCCCGATTGGGATGCCGTTTCAAGTTGGGTATAATCGCCGTGTATGCCGGTCTCCATAATAACGGCTAAACTGTCAAGCGAAGTGAGCGAAGCCGGGTTGATGCTATTGAGCCCTAAATTGGAACGGAGTGCGAGCCCGGTTCCCCCCATGGCCGCGTTTCTGCCAAAACCGGAGCCGTCAATTTCACCAAGGCCTAGTTTTGAATAGGGTGAAATGGTATTGTTTTGAGCATTTGTGGTAAGAGAAACAGAGAGAAAAAGGACTGTTAAAAAAGGGAATATTTTTTTCGACAAATGGATCTTCATTGTGCAAGGTAAATTATAAAACATTAATAGGTGTAGTAATATATCTGAAGTTCAAACGAATTATTTGAAGCCGACTGGTCATCGATAATAAGTTTATCAAACGAGGTGGCATTACTTTCATCGGGCAGGTAAAACATCAATGTGTTGTAACTTGTTGATTCCGTAGCCATTTTTGTTAAAACAAAATTTAAAATGGAAAAAGAATAATAGGGTTCGTCATCTAAATCATCAAACATTTTAGTGCCCGTAATAACCGTTTCACCATCAACATCAATAAAATCACCTAAATTTCGGTTCATTTTATCTGTCCAAAGAACCGATAATTTTGATGGAAGTAAACTAGATAACGAATAGGTACCTTTTGAGGGCCGCATAATCAATTTTGCATCAAGGACCGTAATATTCGAACCAAAATCATACATATATTCCACTTGTGGAATCTCAATTTTAATTCCCACACCAGAACCCGCCTGCATAAAAACCTTGTTATCAGTTAAAGTTGAAGGGATTTTTAATCCTTCTGTATCCAAAACCGAAGAAACTGTTCCTGAACGGTCGATGGAAAAATGGGTGAAGATATAATTTTCGCGGGGTGTAAATGAAAAATAGGTATTTTCCTCCACATCGTGTTTCGAATAATAAAGGCGTAATTCAATTTGAAGTTTTGAACTGCTTGAATTATACCCGTTAAATGAAGTTAACCAGCTTTCGTCTGTTGTAACCGGAACAAAAACAACCCCTTTAAAGTAATCTAAAAACTGAGAATTGGTGTCAAGAGGAGAATTGGCACTCGTATCAATCCAGTTGTACCAAAGTTCTCCTAATTCATCGGGTAATTTAATGGTAATCGAATCGTTTCGGAGGGGGCGGGGAATAAATCTTTTTGTTGCCAATGGGGTTTCTTCACGGGCAAACGAATCAATATTATAAAAGGCGGACGCATTATCACCATATTCAATATCCTCCGTAATCCTGTACACATTAAATTCCTTAACAATGGATGTATCACCAAGATAATCGCCATTCTGTTTCATAAATATGACTAAACTATCAAATGTGGAACGGCTGTCAATATCCGGGAGTGAATTTGCACTCTCAAAAACCACATACGATTCTGCCAGGGTTTTTCCTAAAATGGGATCGTTATTATACCCAAAAAAAACCTTATTATAATCTGATGTGGTAAAACTATCAATCAAAATAGTGCTGGCTTGGACAGTAATGGTATCGACATAAGTTATTTTTGAATCATTATTGGTAAATTCCTCACCAATATTGAAAACTTCCGAACTGTCGTTACATGACACAATGGTTAGGAGGCTTAAAAAAAGAAAAACATGAATTTTTTTACACATATATTTAATTTCAAAACTTTAAGGCTGCTAAAATAGGATTTGTTCCTATTACTTAAAACTAAAATCTATTAAACTTTTGTATTTATCTACCAATAAAAATATTTTGGGTGTTTGATACATTATTTTTTCCTGTATATTCGTTTTTTTAAAAACACATGTGCTTTGGTAGATAAATATTCGTTTTTTATAGATTTTATTATGAATAATATTTTCAGAAAGCATATTTTTGGACATTAAAACACTTAAATTTATGTTAAAGAACAATTTTTTTAAAATTGCAACTTTTTTTATTGCATTATTTTTAGTGAGTTGTGGTGGTGACGATGAAACAACTCTTATGGGTGATTGGGTTGAAGGTACCGTTTTTAAAGGAGCTCCTCGTGGTCAAGTGGCTTATTTTGAAATCGATGGAAAAACTTATTTAGTGGGGGGTTATAATTATGAGGAAGGCGATTTTTATAACGATACATGGCAATACGACCCACAAACAAAACAATGGACTCAAATGGATGACTTTCCGGGTGTTGCCCGTCGTGATGCTGTTGGTTTTGCTGTCAATGGGAATGGATTTGTTGGAACAGGCTTTGACGGTGAAAATAAATTGAATGATTTTTGGAAATTTGACCCAACTGCCGAGGAACAATGGACTAGGATTGCCGATTTTGGTGGCGCTTCAAGATGGGGTGCAGTTAGTTTCAGTATCGACTCTTTAGGCTATGTAGGAACTGGGTACAGCGATGATGGTGATAAAAACGATTTTTGGAAATACAGCCCGGTTACAAATGCCTGGACTGAAATAAAAACCTATGATGGTTATAAAAGGCACGATGCTATTGCATTTGTTATAAATAAAAAAGCCTATTTTGGAACGGGGGTAAACAATGGCAGTTACAAAGAAGATTTTTATGTTTTTGATCCTGTTGCTGGAGAATGGGACGACTTAGCCGATTTAGATGTGGATGACTCATACAGTGTGATCCGTTCGAATGCTGTGGCATTTGTCATTAATGGGTATGGTTATGTGGGAACAGGCTATAAATCGGGGGTTCAAAGCAATTTCTGGAAATACGATCCTTCTACAGATTTATGGGAAGAGGTTACTGGTTTTGAAGGTTATGCCCGCCAAGATGCTATTTCGTTTGTTTATGAAAACAAAGGATATGTTGGAACTGGTAAAAATGCATCGTACAGTTTCGACGATTTCTGGGTTTTTGACCCAGCAGCCGAATATGATGAAGATAATTAATTGTTTATAAATAGATATTCAAAAAGGGCGGGTTCATTAATTTGAGTCCGCCTTTTTATTTTGTTGACTATTTTGAAAGGTTTTCCGGGTTAAAACTTGACTTTTTTACAATCTCCGACATCCGCTTCAAACTTCTCCAAAGCAGATACATTACCAACGGCAAGAAAAAGAAAAGCAGAAACGGACGGTGGCTCATTAAAATGAAATCGTACAGGCCGTGAAACACAAATGGAACAAAGAATGATGCAAGCAAAAACCGGCCCCTCTTGCTTGGAACAAATTTTGCCAACCCCAACCGGTAACCCATCATCACTCCAAACATGGCATGGGCAGGAACGGCGGTAAATGCACGCATCAAACCCACTTGATAACCGCTTTCGTTCGTGAAGACATAAAAAATATTTTCTATCATGGCAAACCCAAGTGATACAAAAACAGCATACACGATACCATCAAACTCCTCGTTAAAATTAGGGTTTTTCCAAAGTAAAAAATAAACGGCCAAAAACTTAAAAAACTCCTCCACCAAAGCAGCAACCATAAAGGCACTCCAAAAAGCTAACCCAAGCCCGGTAAATGCGGAGCCTAGGTTTTGAATCAGTTGTTCAAAATACAGGATTGGAAAAACCATCACCCCGCCGGCCACCAATCCCTCGAACAATAAATGGAAAGGTTCTTTTTCATATTTATCGCGGTAGTAAATGTATATCAATATGATACAAACAGGAGTGAGGGACAATAAAAGTAGGTTCATATCAGAATCGGTTTCATGTGTAGTACAAATCTAAACGAAAAGCTATTTTGTTTCCAAAAAAACAGGAATATTTGTACTTTCACTCCGGAAAACTTTCCAACGCATTGAGTTTTAACATCCTAATTTATAGATTTATAATGATTGACAAAGAAACCATTGATAAAATATTTAATGCTGCCGACATTGTTGAGGTGGTTTCTGATTTTGTGCATCTTAAAAAAAGGGGGGTCAATTATTTGGGCAACTGCCCGTTTCATAATGAAAAAACCCCATCGTTTACTGTTTCCCCGGCCAAAGGCATCTTCAAATGTTTTGGATGCGGAAAAGGGGGCAACTCGGTTAACTTTATAATGGAACACGAGCAGCTCACGTATGTAGAAACATTGAAATGGCTTGCCAAAAAATACCATATCGAGGTTGTTGAAAAGGAGGAATCGGCAGAAGAAAAGGAGCAAAAAGATGCCCGGGAAAGCATGCTGATAGTGAACACTTTTGCTCAATCGCAATTTGTCCATAACCTACTCGAAACAGAAGAGGGGAGAAGCGTGGGTTTAAAATATTTTAAAGAAAGAGGTTTTACCGACCCGATTATAAAAAAATTTGAATTGGGTTATTGTCGAAAAACAAAAGACGCTTTTTCCCTACTTGCCATCCAAAAAGGATATAAAGAAAAATACCTGATCGATACAGGGTTAACCATCAAGCGGGACGATGGGACTTATTACGATCGGTTCAACGAACGGGTCATGTTTCCCATTCACAACTTGATGGGGCGCGTGGTCGGTTTTGGTGGAAGAACTCTCCGGACCGATAAAAACCTGGCCAAATACCTGAATTCTCCCGAATCGGAAATATATCATAAAAGCAAGAACCTTTACGGGTTGTATTTTGCCAAAAAAGCGATTGTGCAAAACGATCGGGTTTATTTGGTCGAGGGCTATACCGACGTGATGAGCATGCACCAGGCAGGCATTGAGAATGTGGTTGCCTCTTCGGGAACCGCGCTTACAGTGGATCAGATACGGCTCATGCGTAGGTTTACACCAAACGTAACGGTGCTTTACGATGGTGATGCCGCGGGGATTAAAGCCGCTCTCCGGGGGATTGATTTGGTGCTGGAGGAGGGAATGAACGTTAAAGTTGTTTTATTGCCCGATAACGAAGATCCCGATTCGTTTGCACACAAGCACAGCGCGACAGAATTTTATGATTTTATCAAATCGAACGAATCGGATTTTATCCTCTTTAAAACCAGGCTTTTGTTGGGAGATGTTCAAGGGGACCCGGTTAAAAAATCGAACTTGATTTCGGACATTGTCCGCACCATTACGGTTATTCCCGATTCAATTACACGGGCTTTATATATTAAAGAGTGCGCCGGGTTGATGGACGTGGATGAAAAAATCATCCATTCGGAGGTAAATAAAGCCCTGTTTAAAAAGCGGGAACAAAGTTGGAAGCGTGAGCAGAACACACCCACCATCCCGGCAGGAGAAGCACTTACCTATCAGCTTCCGTCGTCAAACAAATTTGAACTGTTCGATAAAGAAATTGCAAGGCTGTTACTGGTTTATTCCGATACCACCCTCTACACCATTGCACCAAATGATGAACATCCGGAAGAAACAATAACCGCGGCGGGCTATATTTTCCGGGAAATGGAGGATGAGATTGAAATCCAATCCCCGGTTTACAAACTGATTTTTGAAGAATTCCGCCATCACTTTATTCAGGGGAATTTGTTAACGGCCAGTTATTTTACCCAGCATGAAAACACGATTATTTCAAAAGAAGCCTCCGACTTGTTGGCTCAGGAATATTTGGTAAGCAAGCTTTGGAGCAAAAAGGGGACCTACATTTCTACCGAAGCTGACAATCTAAAGCACGTGATTGACAGTGCCATTTCGGGATATAAGTATGAGTTGGTGATGGCTATTTTGCAAAACCTTGAAAACGAATTGAAAACCATCGAAAACCAAAACGATAAAGAAGCGGAATTGGCTGCATTACACGAAAAATATATGGATTATACTCATTATAAGATGGCCATTTCGAAGCTTTTGGGCGAGCGGATAGTTCTGAAGAGATAATGCGGCTCCTTAAAAGCTGAATATGAGAAAAACACAATTGCCGGCCATTAATTATTGTTAAGACTTTTTATAACAGTTCGCAATTTGTGAGATGTTTATTAACTTAGTGTGCAAATCGAAATGCGAGAATCATGAAAAAAAATGTTTTTATAGTCCCCATCATACTCTCTTTTTTTCTTATATCCTTTACGGCATGTAACCGGACAAATACCGATGACAGAGGGAAAAAATATGGAGGGACCCTCAGGGTCAATGCTTCTGACATTCCAGATATTATATTTCCCGGGCAGGTTTTAAAAGCAAGTGAGCACCTGATTATTTCTCACGTTTATACCGGGTTACTAAAATATAATACCCGTACACTCGAGCCAGAACCAGCCCTTGCTAAAAAATGGACCACCGCCAACAACGGGTTGAGTTATCGTTTTGAGATGAACACCCAGGCGTGTTTTCATGACGATGCCTGTTTTCCGGAAGGGAAAGGGCGGAAAATTGTGGCAACTGATGTAAAATACAGCATTGAGCAGATTTGTCATTTGCATTTACTTAGCCAACACGAGTTATCGAAGCAGGTTAAAAATATTGTCGGAGCCGAAGCAATTTCATTAGATAATTTTTCGAAAAGCGTGATTCCAATTTCTGGAATATCAGTTATTAATGATTCCGTTATTGAATTTCATCTTGTAGCTGCCGATGAACTCTTTACACGTTTTTTGGCAGGGACAAACAGTCTGGTGTTTCCCAAGGAGGCCTTTGAAGCTTATGGATTTAGAAATACCGTAGGTTCTGGCTCATATAAATTTAAGTACAATAAAATTAAAGGACCGGCCATTACTTTGGAAGCAAACTTAAATTATTTTGAAAAAAACAAAAACAATGAAAAACTCCCATTTATTGACACCATTGTTGTATCCTTCTTTACTTCACCTCCTAGGGAGCTTCAACTTTTTGAAACAGGAATGCTTCATTTGGTTTTAAATGTGAATGAAGAATACATTTCCCCATTTTTAGAAAAGAACATTGAAAAGTTTAAAAGCAATCCTCCAACATTTATCATGAAGCAAACCACAGATTTTAACAACCGGATTAAAATCAGTTTTGTCAGGTCAAATCTTCAAGGATTATATTTAAACCCGCAAGGATATCTCGATTTTTCATCTTGTTATTTGGAGGAACCCTTGGCAAACGGAGCGGTAACCAATCCATAAAACAGGAAACAAAGAGGCTGTCTAAAAAGACCAATAGGTCTTAAATAGGCAGCCTTTTTGGTTCAGTTATCAACAATTATC
>Ga0156648_118_pt3 | contig 42506 bp, 36 predicted proteins | sample RifOxyC2_FD_111978 | JGI IMG/M metagenome (GOLD analysis project Ga0156648, IMG submission 111978) | Bacteroidetes bacterium RIFOXYC2_FULL_40_12
CGGGTGAGGTTTTGGCGCACCAACCTTCGATACCGTCGGGTGATTGAAGTGCTTTCAGAACATAACTGTTGGGTTCGGGATAGGCAAAGGCTTTGGCATCGGCCAGTTTGTGAAAATAACCGCCCACGCCGCTTTTTTTGTGTGAGAAACTATCCATGTCAACCCCTGACTGTTTCATAAGCTGGATGCCCTGTTGGCCAAACCGTTGAGCCTGTACGGTAAAATTGTTCAGGTACCCGGTCAGGTTTTTTTTAATGGCCTCAAAATTGTCCAGCGAAGCCAATTCCTTCAGGTACATTTCCGGAAACGAAAAGAACACCTCGGTAAAAGCATTGCCGGCAAACTTCAGAATATCCTTTTGAATGTCCCAGCTTAAGCCCTTTTCAATTTTTCGCAAGGCATACGTAGATAGCCATTTTTTAATCTCCGGGGTTTCATCGAGCCTGTCAAAAAACTGTTGCACACTCATTTCCAGTGCTTGGTTGAAGTCGAGTTCTACCAAAAAACCGGCATCTATACCCAGCTCCCGGGTAAAAGCCTTTAGGATGATTTGAAAAAAGCTGTCGATAGTGCTGATTTGGAAGTAGCTGTAATTGTGGAGAATCTGGTTAAGGATATCCTTGGCCCTTTGGGTTACCTCCACATCGGTTAAGTGGAATTCATTTTTGAGCGTTTGCTGGTGACCAGTGGTTTCGCCCAACGAAATCAGATATAATTCTTTCAATATCCGGTCGCGCATCTCTGCGGTGGCTTTTTTGGTAAAGGTAACTGCCAGAATTTGTTTAAAACTGTTTTTGGGGTCAAAGGCCAGCTTCAGGTATTCGCCCGTTAACTGGAACGTTTTGCCCGATCCGGCGGATGCTTTATAAATGGTTAACCCTGGCATAAACCGTGGAGCCTAAATGTGTAGGATTTTGTAAATCAACTCGCGCATCAGTTCCAAATCTTCTACCGGCGGGGAATCAATCCCTTTCGATTTGGCATCGTATTCCCTTAAAAACGAGATGATGTGGATGCACTTGGATTTGGGGTAATTCCGGGCCGCATCTAAATAATCCTGGATAAAGAAAGGATTAACTCCCAACAGCGAAGCCAGCGATTGCTTCGATTTATCGTCGGCACTATGCACCATAATAATTTTGGTGAAGTAGGAATATAAAAACGCGATCATGGGGATGATGCTTTTGGTTTTGGGATTTTGCCCCATGTGCGTGATAATCAGGTTAGCCTTGTACACATCCTTTTTGCCGATGGCATGTTGCAATTCAAAAACATTAAAATCCTTACTTATGCCTACATTATCCTCAATTTCTTTTAAAGTTACCGGGCTGTTTTTGGGAGCGGTAATCAAGAGTTTTTCAATTTCACGGGCCACCAGCGACAAGTCGTTGCCCAAATGGCTGGCCATCAGTTCGGCGGCTTTTGGGTCGATGGTTTTTCCGGCTTCTTTAAATTGGTTGATAATCCAGGTCCCCACTTTGTTGTCGTACATTTTTACCGACTCAAAAAGTACCTGGTCTTTATCTAAAACCTTGAACAGTTTTTTCCGTTTGTCGAGCGATTTTCCTTTCAGATTGATGACCAAAATGGTTGATTTGGGAGGATTCTCGGCATACATCAGGAAAGGATCGGTTTTGTCGGCCGCCATTCCCTCAATGTCTTTCATATTTTGGGCCTCCTTCACGATCACCACGTTGTAGTTGCTCATCATCGGGAAGCGGCGGGCATGGTTGAGCAAGGCGCCCAAATCAATGTCTTTCCCGTACAGGATGGTTTGATTGAAGGAACGCTCGGCTTCGGGCAGCACCCCTTTTTCGATCAGGTTGGTAATTTCATCGATAAAATAGGATTCTTCGCCCATCAGGTAATAAACGGGTTTGTAAATTTTCTTTTTCAGGTCGCCGACAATCTGCTCAAAGGTATGCATGGTATGGGTTTCTAAAATTTAAGGTGTTTCACCGATTGTCCATCGTTGATGATGGTTGTCAGGGATTTGATGCCAATTTTCAGATGGTTCTCTACATATTGTCCGGTCACTTTTTTGTCGCTATCGGAGGTTTTTACCCCGGTAGAAATCATGGGCTGGTCTGATACCAGAAGCAAAGCCCCTGAAGGAATCTGATTGGCAAAGCCCACACTAAAAATGGTTGCGGTTTCCATGTCTATGGCCATTGAACGTGTTTTTTGCAGATACTTTTTGAAACGTTCGTCGTACTCCCATACCCTGCGGTTGGTAGTGTAAACAGTCCCGGTATAATAATCGAGTCCTGAATCGCGGATGGCGGACGATACCGCCCGTTGCAGATTAAACGCTGGTAAGGCCGGTATTTCGGGAGGCAGATAATCGTTGGAGGTACCATCGCTGCGGATAGCGGCAATGGGTAAAATCAGGTCGCCCAGTTTGTTTTTCTTTTTCAACCCTCCGCATTTTCCTAAAAACAACACGGCCTGCGGACTAATGGCAGTCAACAAATCCATGATGGTAGCGGCATTAGGGCTTCCCATTCCAAAATTTATGATGGTAATCCCGTTGGCCGAGGCATTGGGCATGTTCTCGTGCTCGCCCACTACGGGTACCCCAAATTGCTGGGCAAACATTTCAATGTACAATTGGAAATTGGTAAGGATGATATGTTTTCCAAAATCCTCTACCGCTCTGCCAGTGTACCTGGGTAACCAGTTGTTGACAATTTCTTCTTTTGTTTTCATTGTAAAAATCTGAACCATCAAATATACCGCAATCGCGAAAGCTTTACAAAGGCACCCACAAATTGTTAATAAATTTCTGTCCGGTATATGGTCAATTCAGCTATTTTTAAAATAAAAATGGAGTTGTTAAACCTTCCGGATTATTCCCATCGGCTTCGGCTCAGTCCTTCAAAGGATAAAATTTTTGATTCCATCCGCAAAAAGTATGTGGCATTGACGCCCGAGGAATGGGTGCGGCAGAATTTTATCGCTTTTTTAACTCAGGAACTTCACTATCCCCCAGGGCTTCTGGCATTGGAATATCCGCTCAGTTTGAATGGTCTGTCGAAGCGTTGCGATTTGGTGGTTTTCAATAGTATGGGGGAGGCCCGGATGATTCTGGAGTTTAAAGCATCCAGTGTGAAAATCGATCAGAAGGTTTTTGACCAGATTGCCCTGTATAACTTAAAACTAAAGGTGGATTATCTGATTGTTTCCAATGGACTGTCGCATTTTTGCTGCCGCATGGATTACCTAAAGAATTCCTATCAATTTCTGGAAAAGGTTCCGGTGTTTGATGTGATAAAACAGTAGTTTTTTTTGCTGCTTATGGCTGTTTCGATGCGAACAAATTGAAAGTTGTTTGGGTTGATGAGAAAATGTAAAGCTGGAATTTGGAATAATTGGGCGCGTAATACATCTGGCACTATTGTTTCTCTTTCTTTATAAATTGGTTATAAGGCCTGCCAGAGGGGAAAACAGTCTTATCTGATAAAATAATTTGCTGATATTTTCCCTGCCGGATATAACTGCGGATGATTTGTTGCACATCGCGGTTATCGGCTTTGGGTTTCACGGAATCGGCCAACTGATCGGGTTCCGTGAGAAATTCGGTATCGGCAAAACCAAAACCAAGGTATTTGCCGTTTTTTATCCGGATAACCGCCTTTTCAGTTTTGGTGCGCCCTTTATCAAGAAGGAGAAAATCGGGCGATGCAAACTCAAACGAGGCAATCAGTTCCTTTGCCCGGTGATTGTAACTCTGGTTCGATTCCAATTGCATGCAAGCTCCGTGGCACAGACCCACACCATGATGAAAACAGGCTCCCTCCGATTCATATAATCCGCACAGTTTCTGGCAAAGTTCAAACCGCTCGATCAACCCTGAAAAATGGTTTTTTGCCTCATCCATGTTCACATAGCTGGCTATAGGCAATCCCGATTGGGTGGATATTCTTTTCAGCGAAAAGGTAATATAGCCTGAAGTATTGTATTCGGTGAATAATCCATACTGGAATAACGACCGACGTTGCAACCGGTTATAAATAGGTTTGTGCTTTTTAATTTCGTCCGATTCGAGCAACAGGGCAACCAACTCGCTTCCGGTAAGTTCAAAACTCACATCGGCAATTCTTTGCCGCATTTCCAAAACCTTTTTACCCCCCATATTTCTCAGGTGTTGAGCAACCCGGCTCCGGATATTGACACTTTTACCAATATAAATGAGCTGTTGGTCTTGATCGAAAAGGTAATACACACCCGTAGCATCGGGCAATTTTTCCAATAATTGCCGATGTGCCGACGAATCAATCCCCTTTAATTGCCGGTATTTTTCGGGATCGGTAGCTTGTGTAAAAGCACCGTTTTTTTGCAACAGAATTTCAAACAGTTTTACGGTTGCCAGGGCATCGCCCGCCGCCCGGTGCCGGCCATTGATTTGGATGCCCAAATCTTTACAGATATTTCCCAAACTATACGAGGCATGTCCGGGAATCAATTTACGGCTCAGTCGGACCGTATCTAAGGTTTTGCGCTGAAAATCGAAACCCAGGTTTTTGAATTCCTCTTTCACAAAACCATAATCGAAAGGAGCATTGTGGGCTACAAAAATGGCATCTTCGGTCCGTAACACAATTTCTTTGGCCACCTCGTAAAATTTAGGGGCATGGGCCACCATTTCGTTGCTGATTCCGGTTAGCGCGGTTATAAATGGTGGAATGTACCTTTCGGGATTAATGAGGGTGGTAAATTCATCAACAACCTGCTTGCCGTCGTGGATAAAAATGGCTATTTCGGTAATTTTTTCCGTGCGTGGACTTCCTCCGGTAGTTTCAATATCTATAATGGCGTATTTCAATGTGCTAAAGTAACCGATCGTTTTTTAAATTAAATGGCTTCCCAACCTATTGTGGTGAATTTTCTCATATCTCAGATCAGCATCAGTTGAGGCCGGTTTCTCTTCGTTTTTATAACCCAAAGCTAAAACTGATAAAACCTCGTGGGTGGAGTGGAGCCCGAGTACCTCCCTTAAGTTTTCGGTTGACGATTTCCCATCCGCAGTTCCCCTAAGATGAAAATGCACCCAGCAGCAACCCAAACCCAGGTTTTCAGCCTGGAGCATGATAAATGTAGCAGCAATGGAAGCATCGGTAACCCACACATCGTATTTTGCGGTATCGGCCACAACCACAATAGCCAATGGTGCACCTGCAACAAGCCCGGCACCGTGTTCTTTGGCTACCGATAAAGTTTTTAAAATCTCCGGGTCATCCACGATGATGAACTCACAGGGATACACCCGTTTCCCGCTGGGAGCCAATAAAGCTGCTTTGAGCAACTGCTCTATTTTTTCTCTTTCCACCGGCTTCGATTTGAATTTGCGGATACTCCTGCGCTGGTAAATCAATTTGCTAAAATCAGTCATTGTAGTTTCTTTTTGAGTTCCATAAAAATAGTGGTTACAGATGGTTCCGCAAAAAAGTTATCCACATTTTTCTCCCTGCAGTTTCTTTGCCAAATTATGCCATTATCTTTGAGTTCTTAAATTAAAAAAAGATGAACACCTGGTTTGAATGCAAAGTAAAATATGTAAAAATTGGTACCGACGGCAAGGAAAAAATGGTATCGGAAAATTACCTGATTGATGCGGTTTCGTTTACCGAAGCCGAATCGCGGATTAACAAAGAACTGGAACCCTACATCAGTGGAGAGTTTACGGTAACCAATATTAAAATGGCGAACTTTTCGGAACTAGTCCCCAGCGAAAATGGTGACCGTTGGTTTAAATGTAAAGTAGCCTTTATCACCCTGGATGAAGAAAAAGGTATCGAAAAACGATCAAACACCTATATGTTGGTTCAAGCCAATAATGTAAAAGATGCGTACGAATTTCTTCAAAAAGCGTTGAGCGATACCGTGAGTGATTACGAAATCCCCGCTATCCAGGAATCTCCTTTAATGGATGTATTTACCTACTTTGAGGATGAACTGGAAAACAAGATAAAAAGACAAAAATTAAATCCAGCCGAAGATAGCGATGAAGCTGAATTTGAGGCTCAACAAGACGATGAGTAATAGTCTTTTTTAATTTAACATACTTTTAAAACCGGAAGTAAGTCCGGTTTTTTTTACCCTTGATTTTGCATAAGCCAGTTCACGGATTCTAAACGGCTAGGCTAAGCAACCTAATTAAATGGGATTCCGTCTATGGGGAGTCTGAAAAATTAGTAAATTGCATGTTACTGTTTGAAAAGACAATTTTGATAATTAAACCCAAATAATATGAAACGAGTGTACCAAGCCTTTCTCGTATTCGGAGCAGCCATAGTGCTCATGGGCGCGTTCAGTGCAAACGCCCAAACCCGCGAAGAAGAGATAAAAAAAATGCAACAAGACCGGGAAAAATTTAACAAAGACTATCAGGAAGGATTCGAAAAGTTTGTAAAAGAACGCGACGAAGCCATCAAAAAAATGGATGCAGAGTTTCAGGAGTTCCTGAAAAAAGAATGGACAAATTACGAACTGTTTAAAGCCGAACAGCGAAAAGCAGATCCCAAACCCGGCGAAAAACCTGTTTATAAAACTCCTGTTCAAAAAAGCCCCACTCAATTGAAGGTTGTGGCTCCAAAAAAACTGGAAGCCGGCGGTGAAGCTCCGGTTCTGCCTGTGCTCGCTAAATCAGCCAGCCCCGATTACGCGGCACGTTCCGCTTCGTTTGCCTTTTATGGCGCCAACCTGAACTTCGAATTCGATTCAAAATTCATCACCAGCTTTAGCGGAACCGTTTCGGAAGAATTGATTAGCCAGAAATGGGAAGCTATGAGCCAAACCAACTATAACGATTTAATTAACCAGCTTATCAGCTTTAAGGCAAACATGAACCTCAACGACTGGGGATACTATCTTTTAGTAAAAAATGCCTCAAAACAAATCGGCGCCGACGAGAATGCCGAAGTGTTCCTGGAATGGTTCCTGCTTACAAAATCGAACTACAAAGCCCGTTTGGCCTTTAAAGCATCAAAGCTTTATTTGTTGTTGCCATCGCGGAACAATATTTATGGGCTGTCATTCTTCACGTTTAACAATACCCGCTATTACCTGATCAACGGTAAAGAAAACGACATTTTTACTTACGATAAAGATTTTCCCGAGGCACGGATTGTAATGGATTTAAACCTTTACAAATCAATAAACACGCAGGAAGACTTAAAAACCAAGAACTTGAAATTTGAATACGATGGGCAGGCCTATAATTTTGATGTGAAGTTCAATCAAAATGCCATCAATTTTTACAAAGACTACCCACTTTCAGACATTGAAGTGTATTTTGATGCAACCATCACTCCTCAAACCAAAGAATCGCTGACAGATGCCTTATTGCCCATCATTAAAGGGAAACCAGAGGAAGAAGCCATCCTGTTTTTGCTTCACTTTGTACAGACCGCCTTCGACTACCAAACCGACCAACAGCAGTTTGGACAGGAAAAATTCTTCTTCCCCGATGAATTATTCTTCTACCCGTATTCTGACTGTGAAGACCGTTCCGTGCTGTTTGCCTACTTAACGAAACAAATGTTAGGTTTAGATGTGATTGGATTGAATTACCCGGGACACATGGCTACGGCAGTAAAATTCAGCAAAGAGGTTGTTGGCGATTACATTAGCTACAAAGGCAGCAAATACGTGGTTTGCGACCCAACCTATGTGAATGCCCCCATTGGACAGACCATGCCTCAATTTGCTGAATCCAATGCCATTGTGGTGGAGCTAAGAACTTCGTCCGACTTGCTTGGCCGTGCAAATAAGCTTTGGAAACTGGCCAATAAAAACGGGTTGTATCAAGGTGGAAATGGCAAAAATATTATATTCGATGATAAAAACAATGCTTACATGTGTGGCTATTTTACCGGAGACGTTGATTTCTTTGGATACAAATTAAGTTCCTCACAAAACAGCAACGATATTTTTATTGCCAAATTTCCTCCATCGGGACCTCCTGAATTTGTGTTTAAAGTAGGAAGTGCCGGAAACGATATAGCTTACAACATTGCCCTGGGAAAGGACAATAGCTTCTATTTTACAGGTTCGTTTAATAAAGATATTAAAGTTGGCGAACGCACCCTGCATGTAAAAAACAATGGCGATGTATTTTTGGCCAAATGTGCTACCGACGGGACCATGCAGTGGGTGAACCAGGCTGGCATTGAACAGCTCGACAGTGTAAACAACATGTTTGTGGCCCACTTCGACGAGAACGGTAAAAAGATTTGGACCCGGGCCTATGAAGAATCGGAAGATTTTACCGAATACGGTATTACTGTTGACGACTTGGGCAAAGCCTTTGTAACTGCTTCATTAATTGCTTCGGCCGGATTGGATGTCTCCACCAAATCGTATGAAAGCTACACCGCTTTTGATCCTGTAGAATCGCTAAAGAAAGATTACGACAAGCTATTGTCAGAAAAATACGAACCCGGAATTGCAGGTTTGTTCGCTGTACTAAGTTTGATCAATAGCACGGGAAACTCCTTGCCGGGTATTCACGCACAAAAAGCCCTCGACCAATACAATCCGAGTTTCCGTAAGAAATCACCGATGATTTATGAAAATATTGGTAAGATTGAATTCATCAAAAACTCTCAAGGTATTGTTACCATCCGCACCAATGACGGGAAAGATGTGAGTTTTGATGCCGTGAAAGTCAGCAATAATTCAAAACTGAAAATCTCGATGTACAATAGCGGAAATGCACAGATTGATATTCTATCAGGGGTTCAGGTAGGTAAAGCCATTATTTGGTACAACCTGAATTACATCCGCCTGTTTAAAGAAAATGGCGACCTTCTTTTCGATTACGATTCAGAACATACTCAGAAAAAGGTAAATATGAAAAAGGATATTTTGTATTAACGATACTGAATGAAATCTCTCAGAAAGCCCGCCTCCAAAGCGGGTTTTTTACTTTTAGGATTTTTACTCCATACGCTACTTTTTTAATTCAACCAATTAAATTCCTCATTCAACATTTCATTTTTTTACACCTTTATTTGTGTTTCTATTTTTGGGAAGAATTAATCTTAAAACCTAAAATTATGAAGAAGAAGATTTTACTTTTCGCATGTTTATTAACCACGCTTGCTTCACCCTTTGCCGCAAATGTTATTACCCAAACCATCCGAGGTGCAGTAACCGATGCCACTACCGGTTTTCCGCTTATTGGGGCAACTGTTGTTTTGTTAAATTCGGAACCTGTATTGGGAACCACTTCCGATGTAAATGGTAACTTCGAATTAAAGAACGTGCCTCTCGGCAGACAGTCGATTCAAATTTCCTATTTAGGATATAAACCACAGCAAATTCCAAACATTCTTGTAAACAGTGGCAAGGAAATACTTTTACAAATACCCTTGGAAGAAGATATTACCGTGGTAGCCGAAATTACGGTAAAAGCTGAAAACCTTAAGGAGAAAGCGCTTAACGAAATGGCCCCTGTAAGTGCCCGATCGTTTTCTATTGAACAAACAGAAAGGTTTGCCGGAAGCTTGGGCGATCCCTCACGGATGGTTGCCAATTATGCCGGAGTGGCCATGCAGAACGATGCCCGCAACGATATCGTTATCCGGGGCAATTCACCGGCGGGAGTTATCTGGAGGCTGGAAGGTGTTGAAATTGCCAACCCGAACCATTTTGGTGCTTCGGGAACCACGGGTGGTCCGGTGAGCATGATCAACAATAACATGTTGAGTAATTCCGATTTTTTAACTGGTGCCTTTCCTGCTGAGTTTGGTAACGGCATTTCGGGAGCTTTCGATCTGAACATGCGTTCAGGAAACAATAGTACCCATGAATTTACGGGGCAGGTGGGTTTTAACGGCTTTGAGTTTGGTGCCGAAGGGCCTTTGTTTTCCACTCAAAACCAGCAAAAAGCTTCTTATCTGGCCAATTACCGTTATTCAACCCTTGAGGTGATGTCCGATTTGGGTTTTAACATAGGTACCGGAACAGCCGTTCCCGAATACAAAGATTTTACCTTCATGGCAGATGTTCCCGGAACCAAAGCCGGACGTTTTAAAATATTCGGGTTATGGGGTAAAAGCTATATAGCCTTAGGTCGCGATTATTCCGATACTTCCGAAAACGCATACAACGGTAGAGGAACTGCTACCAATTTTGGCGCCGATTTATGGATGGTAGGTTCGTCGCATACCTATTTTTTCAACGATAAAACCAGTTTGGTTACTACTTTATCGTACCAATCAAACAGCAGCAGCACCGTACATGATTCTGTCCGGAACAAAGGAGCCGAAATAATGCCATTTGTCAGGGCCGAAACTCAGGAAAACAAACTCTCCGTGAACTCTCAGTTTCGATACAAATGGAATGCAAAAAATAATTTTTATGCAGGAATTACCATAGACCAATATGAGGTTTCAGGTTTGGATAGCATAAACCTTTACGACTACCAAAAATTTATTAAACAAATTGATGTGAAAGGAACAGTTAATTTTTACCAGGGATATGCCCAGTGGCAACACAAATTCAACAATGCCCTTTCAACCTTTGCCGGACTTCATACCCAGTATTACCAGCAAAACCAGTCGTTGGCTGTTGAACCCCGTTTGGGACTATCATGGGAAATAAACACCCAACACAGTTTGAATGCTGGATTTGGCATGCACAGCCAGATGCAGTCGAAACTGGTTTATTTTATACAATCGTACGATTCGGTTACCAATACCTATTCTACCACCAATAATGATTTGGATTTTACCAAAAGCAACCATTATGTATTGGGGTACAATTACAAATTGAACGACCACTGGCATTTTAAGGCCGAAACCTATTATCAGAACTTATATAATATTCCGATAAAAGAGAGTTTTCCTGAATTTTCAATGATAAATTCAGGTTCCGAATTTGCCTTCCCTACCGAAGATAGTTTAATCAATGAAGGTACCGGTAAAAATTATGGGCTTGAGCTTACCATGGAACGATTCTTAAACAACGGCTATTACTTCCTGTTTACAGGTTCCATTTTTAATTCAACCTATAAAGGCTACGACAAAAAGGAACGGAATACCGCCTATAACGGCAATTATGTCTTTAACATGTTGGCTGGTTACGAATACAAATTCAGCGAAAAATACATGCTAACCTTCGATATTAAAGGGACTTTGGCAGGCGGGAAACGCTATATCCCGGTCGATTTGGAACAATCGTTATACAGCGGTTCCACAGAATATAACTACAACGAAGTTTATGAAAATAAATATAAAGATTATTTCAGAACCGACCTCCGCATCGGTTTTAAACACAACGGAAAACGCTTTAGCCAGGAATGGGGCCTCGACCTGCAAAACATTACCAATTACAAAAGTGTGTATATGGAACAGTACGATGTTGAAAACAACGAGGTGTACCAAATTTATCAGCAGGGATTTATGCCCATGATGCTTTATCGGATTCAGTTTTAATAAAATTATTAGTAATATTGAATATGTATAAAAATTATATTAATAATAAATGGATGTTAATCTTAATCCCCTTAGTGGGGATTTCGATTTCATTGATTTATTTCCTGGCTAAAATTGCCCCCAGCGAGCATCAGGCCTATTTTTATATTCTGCACAGCATTATTTTTACCGCGGGGTTATGGGTTGGCTGCTTGTTAATTGTTACTTACCTCTGGCGAAAATACCCTTGGGAACACCATCCCATTAAGCACCTGATAATTGAGGTGGTAGCAATTCTGGTTTATACCAATTTGTTCGCGGTAGGAATATTTGGGCTCGAAAAATCACTGCATCTATTTAATGAAAGGGATTTGTTACATGAAAATATGGTTATGGGTGCATTTATTACTAACCTGATTACCTTTTTTATTACCACCCTTCATGAGGCGGTATTTTTTTACAAACAATGGAAATATAACTTCTCGAAATCGGCCCGGTTAGAGAAAGACAACATCGAAGCCAAATACGAAACACTGAAGTCGCAAATCAATCCACATTTCCTGTTCAACAGCCTGAATAGCTTAACCACCTTGGTTGACGACAATAACGAAGCCGTTGATTACATCCAGAACCTTTCGGAGTTTTTGCGATATGTATTGAAAAGCCGCGACCGTGAACTGGTATTGGTCCGGGACGAGGTGCACATGCTCCAGAAATATTTAAGCCTTCAAAAATCGCGGTTCCGGAATAATCTCAAAATCAAGATGTCAGTTCCCGAGGAATATTACCATTATTCGCTTCCTCCACTGGTTTTACAAATGCTGGTGGAAAACTGCATCAAACATAATGTCATCTCTAAAGACAAACCACTGACGATTGATGTTTTTGCAGAAAAGGAATCAATCATTATAAAAAACAATCTTCAAAAGAAACTGGATGTTTCAAGTACCGGCCAAGGGTTAAACAATATTACCGAGCGGTTCGCTTTTTTCACCAACCGTGAAGTTAAGATTACTGATAGTTCCGGTTTTTTCGAAGTGCATGTCCCTTTATTAACAGTAGAACTATGATCAGGACTTTAATAATTGAAGATGAGGAACCTGCCGCCATTAGGCTTCGGAAACTTCTAAATGAAATTCATTCTGAGATAGAAGTGCTCGATTGCATCGACAGTGTGGAACGTGCCGTTCAATGGTTCCATGCGCATCAACCTCCCGAACTTTTGTTATTAGACATTCAACTGGCCGATGGTCTCAGTTTTGACATCTTTAAAAAAGTAAAGATTGATAGTTATGTGATTTTTACCACAGCCTTCGACGAGTATGCCATTAAAGCCTTTGAACTTAATAGCATTGATTACCTGCTCAAACCTATTGATAAGGCAAAACTGGCCTTGAGCATCGAAAAATTTAAACGGTTGCGGATTCCTACGCCAACCATCAACATCAACGACCTGGTAACTGCCATTGAAAGCAAAAAGAGCAATTATAAAAAACGTTTCTTAATAAATATGGGAAGTAAAATCAAGTCGGTTGAAACCAGCGAGGTGGCCTTTTTTTATGTGCTCGAAAAAAATTCCTTTATGGGCACCTTCGACGGGAAAAACTATCCCATCGATTTTTCGCTCGACAAGCTGGAAACGTTGCTCGACCCGGAACTCTTTTTCCGCATCAACCGGCAGCAGATAATTAACTATTACACGATTGACCGGATCAGTGTTTTTTCGAAAAGCCGCATCCGCATTGAACCCAAAGTAAAAAGTGAAGAGGAATTATTGGTGAGCGCTAACAAAAGCCACGAATTCCGACAGTGGCTCGATAGGTAAGCAAGGGCTCGTAGTTAGTAGGTCAGAGGTTATTAGTTCATTTGGGAATGGTTGAATTGTCTCGCGTTCCTCATATCTCAAGATATCTTGTCTCATATTTTGGTACTTGTACTGAAATCTTGATACTTTGTGGTAAAAATTCAAAACTTTTTAAAACAAAACGGCCTCCCGGAAAACCAGAGAAACCTTTTTGTAAAAAATATGCAGTGTTATAAACCCATCATTTTACCCATAATTTTTGGAATATCGGTGTTATCAATAGAGCTTACAAAATAGTTCTGCCCTTGCCCCATTACCCTTACAGGAACCGGAGTAGCGCTGTGATCAAAACTTGTCCAACCTATTCCGGCTTTTTTGTTTAAAATAGCAACAGCTAAACTAGGTATCGAAATATCAGTCTCCTGTTCCAGGTAATCTTTATCGGGGTCAAGGCCTTTGCCTCCATCAAAAGTCTTTTGAAAGGATTCTTTAAATTGAGCCAATTCTTCGCTGGTTAATCCCAGACCTTTACTGGCATCGCCCAAACCAAAATAACGGCCAATCAGTTCCATCACCTGCTCAAAAGTAGCTTTGGGATTGGTTTGCTGAAACTGAACCAGTATCCTGCCAAATTCCTGAACTGAGGTTTTTTGGTTTTCAAGGAGTCTCAGGTTCGGTTCCACACCGTTACCAATCATCATTCCCCCGGTTTCATGATCGGCGGTAACAATTATCAACGTTTCATCGGGGTGCTGATTGTAAAATTTAATGGCTTCGGCCACGGCTTTGTCAAAAGCCAACACCTCATGAATACTGGCTGCCGCATCGTTGGCATGGCATGCCCAGTCAATCTTACCACCTTCAACCATCATAAAAAAACCTTTGGGGTTATCAACCACCTCAATTCCTTTGCGCGTAAATTCAGCTAACGAAATACTCTCTTTATTTTTATCAATTTCCCAAGCAAACTCGCCGTTACTCAGTAGTACGGGATTCACAGCCAAAACCTTTCGATCGCCCGCCTTAATGTTTTTGATTGATTCGGCGGTGTGCAGATACTGGTATCCGGCCTGAGCCGCCAGTTCATAAGCATCGGGTTGCTGCCCATCTTTACCTTTTGGCGATATAAAACCACCTCCCCCAAAATAATCGAAATTACTTAAAGGCAATTCACTGGCTATTTCGTAATACATGCTCCTTTTATTTTGATGTGCATAAAAACTGGCTGGCGTTGCATGATTGATGCCCACACTGGACAAGATGCCCACTTTGAAACCGGCTTTTTTAGCCTTTTCGGCAACGGTTTCAAATTTTACGGTCAGCGATGAGTCTTTGCCCAAAACACCGTTGTTGGTTTTGTTACCAGAAGCCAATGCCGTTCCACTGGCCGAGGAACAGGTAATCCAGCTATTGGCCGAATAGGTCGTCATGTACGATTGTATGGAAAGTTTGCTCAAATTCAGATTCGTGGTACTGCGCACATCATTTAGAGCCGAAAGGTAAAGTTCGGTAGAATAAACCTGTGTAGCACCCATGCCGTCGCCAATAAAAAGAAACACATACTTAGCTTTGGGTTCCTGGTGCTGAGTTGTGCAACTAACAAACACCAGCATCAGTCCGGCGGTAAAAGCAACTAAAAATTTCTTCATCATAAGTTGTTTGTTAAGTAATTAAAAGAGGTCAAATTTGACTATTTAAAATTATAATTCCAAGTTGTTTTGGTTACGAGAACCATTTTCGAAACATTTGGGTTTTGAATCCTCGCTGAAAAAATTTAAAACCCATTTCTGAACATTTTGTTTCGGACCGATTTAAAAATAGGCGATTCTTAACTTTGGTACATTAAATAAATGATAATAGAAAATTATGTTTTCAGTTTTGATAATTTTGAGATTTAAAAAAGCAGGGAAACCATGAACTTAAAAAACAAAATAGTTTTGGTAACTGGAGGTGCCAGTGGAATTGGGCTGGGAATTGCTAAAACGTTTATCCTCCAAGGGTGTAAAGTGGCAATTACTGATATAGACCAATTAAAGGGGAAACAATTTGCCCAATCATACCCGGAAGCCTTATTCATTAAGGCCGACATGAGTGAGGAAGATGACATCCTGGCTGCCTTTCAAAAAATTGATGCTGAATTCGATGTGCCCGATATATTAGTCAATAACGTGGGGATTTCCCGGTTTAAACCGCTATTGGAGATCACAACCAACGAATGGGACAAAATTCTGAACACCAATTTACGTTCGGCCTTTATTTGCTCCAGGGAGTTTGCCCGTAAGCATCCCGGCAACAGGTATGGCCGGATCATCAACATTTCATCTACCCGCCACCTGATGTCGGAACCAAACGGGGAGGCTTACGCGGCATCAAAAGGTGGATTGGTTTCATTAACCCATGCACTGGCTGCATCGTTACAAAGCCAAGGAATGACTGTGAATTGCATCAGCCCAGGATGGATTCATAATGGCAATCCGGCAGAATTGAACACCTCGGATCACATCCAGCACTTCGCAAAACGGGTAGGAGTTGCCGAAGATATTGCACGGATGTGCCTATTCCTCTGCCAACCTGAAAATGATTTTATCACGGGACAAAACTTTTACATAGATGGGGGTATGACTAAAAAAATGATTTATGAAGAAGAAAACTAAAACTTAAGATATGTACCAAAGAGACTTTATTTTAAGAATGATTGAAATGCTGGGCGAACTCATTGCCGGAATTTTAGGAAAGATAAAAAAGGGAGAGTATCAGCAAGCATCTATTGCGCTGGAAAATGCCTACTACAATTTCCTAAAGGAAGATGCCTCCTTTTTTCGAAACCTCAACAAAGAAGAACTTACTGAGAAGTTGCTGGTTGAGCACAATTACACGCATGGACATCTGGAAATGCTGGCAGAATTGTTTTGCGCAGAGGCAGAATTACTATTGGCCAAAGGAAATAGAAGCGGGAGCATTGCCTATTTTGAGAAAGCGCTGCTTTTGTTTGAATTCGTAAGTAAAGATTCCCGCTCATTTTCCTTGGACAAGCAATCGAAAATTCAAATCATAATGCAAAAAATTGCAGAAGCCAATAAACCCTCGCTTTAATTTGCAAACACAGCCCTTCCTGATTCATCAACCATCGGACTGAAAAACACGAAGGCCTGTTTTATTTGATCATTTAAAGTACCTTTGCAGCCAAATAAAAACAAAAACATGACTTTTGAAGATTTTAATTTAAGTGCCTCACTGCTCAGGGCTTTAAACGATACAGGTCTTACACGTCCAACCACCATTCAGGAAAAAGGGTTCCCGGTCATCATGTCGGGAGCCGATGTGGTAGGTATTGCACAAACCGGCACCGGGAAAACACTGGCCTATCTGTTGCCTTGCCTGCGCCTGTGGAAATTTTCAAAAGACCGTTTTCCTCAAATCCTGATATTGGTACCTACCCGTGAATTGGTGTTGCAGGTGGCTACCGAAACCGAAAAGCTGACCGCTTACATGAACGTTATTACCGTGGGGTTGCATGGTGGCGACAACATTAAAAAACAGGTGGAAATATTGGACAAAGGGCTCGATATTGTGGTGGCTACCCCTGGCCGCATGTTCGATTTAGTCATGAATGGTTCCTTGCGGTTAAAGTCGATCAAGCGCTTGGTAATTGACGAAGTGGACGAAATGTTAAACCTGGGTTTCAGGCATCAGCTCACCGCGATCCTCGATTTGCTGCCACCCAAGCGTCAAAACCTCATGTTCTCGGCCACGCTTACTCCCGATGTAGAAGAGTTAATCAATATTTTCTTCTACAATCCAAAAAAAATTGAAGCTGCTCCCGTGGGAACTCCCCTCGAAAACATCGTACAAATCGGGTATTCAGTACCAAACTTTTATACCAAAGTGAATTTGTTAAAATTCCTGCTTTCCGACCCTAAAGTTTTCAATAAAGTATTGGTATTTGTCTCAACCAAAAAGCTGGCCGACCAGGTATATGAAGCTATGGAGGATGCTTTTCCTAAAACTCTGGGAATCATCCACTCCAATAAAGCCCAAAACAACCGTTTTAATACCGTCAAAAAATTTGATCAAGGGGAATTCCGGATTTTGATTGCTACCGACATCATCGCCCGAGGCATCGACATTTCCGACATCAGCCACGTGATTAACTTTGACATTCCTGAAGAACCTGAAAATTACATCAACCGGATTGGGCGGACCGGCCGGATTGATAAAAATGGTACAGCCATTTCATTTATAGTTGAAAGCGATAGGGTACATTTTGAAAAGGCAGAAGCTTTCATGAAAAAAAACATTGCCTTGGGAACCATGCCTGAATCGGTTCCCATTTCCAAAATCCTTACCGACGATGAAATGCCTGTGGTACCAATGAAAGAAATAGCTGTAAAGCTCCCTAAAAAAGAAGATGCAGGTCCATCGTTCCACGAAAAAAAAGAAAAAAACAAAAAGGTAAATATGAAAATCACCCGTAAACAGAAAATGATGTTAAAATACGGGAAACCCAAAACCAGAGGCCAAAAAAGAAAATAAGCTCCTGCCCATGCTCCATTATATTAAAAAATTGATTGAACAGGGTGAGCATCAGCAACTCGACTTTAAGTTCGAAATCAGTGATGCAAAAAAAATAGCCCGTTCGTTGGTGGCTTTTGCCAACACCGACGGTGGCCGGTTATTGGTTGGGGTAAAAGATAACGGAGCCATTACCGGGGTGCGCTCCGACGAAGAAGTTTACATGATTGGCACTGCTGCCCACCTTTATTGCAAACCAGAAGTTCAATTTACGGCACAAAACCACCTTGTCGATGGCAAGGTAGTGGTGGAATGCGTGGTAGAACCCAGCAAACAAAAACCACATTTTGCACCCGATAAAGATAACCAATGGACGGCTTACATCCGTGTAAAGGATGAAAATATGGCTGCCAACAATGTAATGCTGCAAGTTTGGGAAAAACTGAACCAACCCGAAGGTGTTTACCTGAAATATACCGATGCCGAACAGATGTTGCTCGCTTATCTGGAGCATCACGGTAGGGTTTCGTTTATTAAAGCCAGCCGCATTGCCAAAACATCAAAAAATAAAACCGAAACCCTGCTGGCCAACCTCATTGCACTTGGCCTTATTGAGCCTGTGGTAGAAGATCATAAATTTCAATACCAACTAAAAAGCAAGGGAAATTTCACCTTTTAAAACTGAATTCATCAAATATCCGGAAACAAGGAAGACGTTTACAGAAAGTACGTTTTTATCAGCAAAAACCCTGGGTAATTAGAATAAAGAACAACTTTATCAATGATTTGTGGAATTCAGGATAATGCTTATTTTCGTTGCTAAATAATGCCATCATGAAGTTAACTGTTGTTATTGTCAACTACAATGTCAAATATTTTTTAGAACAATGCCTTCACTCGGTCTATAAGGCACTCCATCAAATAGAGGCTGAGGTTTTTGTGGTTGATAACAACTCTGTGGATGGTTCCTGCGCCATGGTGCGGCAAAAGTTTCCACAAGCTATTTTAATTGAAAACAAAGAGAACCTGGGTTTTTCCAAGGCAAACAACCAAGCCATCCGTTTGTCGAAAGGACAATATGTCCTTTTGTTGAATCCCGATACGGTGGTTGAAGAGGATACTTTTACCAAAGTAATTGATTTTATGGACACCCACCCAAAAGCAGGCGGTCTGGGAGTTAAAATGATTGACGGCAAGGGCATGTTTTTGCCTGAAAGCAAACGTGGATTGCCAACTCCAATGGTGGCGTTTTACAAAATATTTGGTCTGTCGCGTTTGTTTCCCCGTTCAAAAACTTTTGCAAGGTACCATTTGGGATATATGAGCAACCACGAAATTCATGAAATTGAAGTCCTGGCCGGCGCATTCATGTTCATGCGTAAAGAAACCCTGGATAAGGTTGGTTTATTGGATGAAGACTATTTCATGTATGGTGAGGACATTGACCTTTCATACCGGATTATCTTAGGTGGTTATAAAAATTATTATTTCCCTGAAACCACAATCATCCATTATAAAGGAGAAAGCACAAAAAAAGGGAGCATCAATTATGTGAAGGTGTTTTACAATGCCATGATCATCTTTGCCCGCAAACATTTTTCGACCAAGAATGCCCAACTGTTTTCATTTTTCATCAATCTGGCCATTTATTTCCGGGCCATTTTAGCAATCTTTAGCCGGGTTGTAAAAGCCATTTTACTCCCTTTGCTCGACTTCCTGGTGCTCTTTGCCGGATTTTTAGTGATTGCACCTCAGTGGGAAAACATCAAATTCCCCGAAGGCGGCCATTTCCCTATCGAATATTTTACCATCGCGGTGCCTGCATATATCTTCTTATGGATGCTAGCTATTTATTTGTCGGGGGGATACGATAAACCTGTTCAGGTTTCCAAGTTCTTACGTGGGCTGGTGGTCGGCACCGGAATCATCCTGATTGTTTATGCCCTTTTACCTGAGAACCTCCGTTTTTCGCGGGCAATGATTCTCATGGGAACTTTTTGGGGGTTCCTCTCGATGCTTGGCATCCGATTCATTTTTCATTTTGGAAAGATTACCGATTTCCGGCTCGATTTGGGGCAGCGCAACCGCATGGCACTGGTTGGTGAAGCCCGGGAGGCAGAACGGGTGTTGACCATCATTAAACAATCGGTTCCCCAGTTCGATTATCTGGGACTTATTGCCCCCAACGAACAAACCAGCAACGACAATTACATTGGGAACATCAGCCAATTGCCCGAGATTGTACAAGTAAACCGCATCAACGAATTGATATTTTGTGCCTCAAACATCCCCGCGCAACAGATTATCCGGGAAATGTTGCGGTTGGAAGGCTCCGGGGTTTCCTACAAAATTGCCCCTCCCGAAAGTGTTTCTATTATTGGCAGCAATTCCATCGACACGGCAGGCGATTTATACACCGTTGATTTTAACAACCTGACCAAACCCCATAACCTCCGTAAAAAGCGGATTTTTGATATTGCCGTCTCCCTGTTTTTATTAGTTCTTCTCCCCGTTTACCTGGTTTTAGTGACAAACCGGAGCCGATGGATCCGCAACCTGTTTTCGGTGTTATTTGGCATAAAAAGCTGGGTTGGGTTTTATTACCGATCCGATGTCAACACCTTGAACCTTCCGCATATTAAGAAAGGAATATTAAGCTGGGCCTTAGTGCATTCTGGGGCACACTCAGATGCCACAAAGATTGAAAACCTGAATCTACTTTACGCCAAGGATTATCGTTTAACAAACGACATATGGGTTTTATTAAAGGGCTTTCGGTACATCGGCAAAACATAACTTTGGGTCTATTGTTATAACCACGGATTTAAAACCCCATTCCTTAATCTGGGGTTATAAAAATGTAAACTAACAATGGGACAACTAAAAGTTATATTGCCATCAATGGGTGAGGGTATTTTTGAGGCCACCATTACCCAATGGCTGGTTCAGGAAGGCGCAACCATCAATGAGGACGACTCCCTGGCCGAAATTGCCACCGACAAAGTCGATTCTGAGATTCCTTCTCCCTCGGACGGTGTTTTATCAAAGATACTGGTTCCGGCAGGTGAGATTGCAAAAGTTGGTCAGGAGATTGCCATCATTTCGACTTCAGCAACCGAAGATGTTTCAACTGAAAAAATAAATACATTGGAACTAAAAGTCCAGGTGGAACCCAAAAAGGGAGAACCGGAAAAAGTTCTAAACCCCACCGTCGAAATTGAAGCAGGTCAGCCCAACATTCCACATAAATTAACCAATGGAAAGTTTTTATCTCCGTTGGTGCGCGCCATTGCCAGCAAAGAGGGGCTTAACCTTTCTGAACTTGAACTGATTTTGGGAACAGGCCTCGAAGGTAGAATTACCAAAGAAGATTTGTGGAAGTATTTAGATTCAAAAAAAGGCCAACCGCAACCAACCGCAACAAAAACAGTTGCCACGCCCAACGAAAGCATTGAAATTGTTGAGATGAACCGGTTACGGAAGCTCATTGCCGAGAACATGGTAAATTCAAAACGGACGTCACCCCATGTTACCTCATTTCATGAAGTGGATGTGACCAAAATGGTGGAGTGGCGCGAAACTAACAAAGACAGATTTCAGGAACAATACGGGCAGAAGCTCACCTACACACCCATTTTTGTAGATGCTGTAGTAAAGGCCATCCGGAAATATCCTATGATCAACATTTCTGTTGATGGAACAAAAATACTTGTTAAAAGGCAAATCAACGTTGGAATGGCCACCGCCCTTCCCGACGGAAATTTAATTGTACCCGTCATCCACCAGGCCGATACATTAAGCCTTCCTGGCCTGGCTGCCAGAGTAAATGATTTGGCCAACCGGGCCCGGAACAAACAACTCCAACCCACCGAAATCCAGGGTAGCACCTTTACCATTACCAACGTAGGGACTTTCGGAAACCTCTCGGGAACACCCATCATCAATCAGCCCGAAGTTGCCATTTTAGCTATTGGTGCTATAAAAAAACGCCCAGCCGTGATTGAAACCCCCCAAGGTGATTTTATCGGCATCCGGCATCTGATGGTTTTATCCCTGTCGTACGACCACCGGGTAGTTGATGGCTCCCTTGGCGGAATGTTTTTGAAACAGGTGGCCGATAATCTGGAAGCATTTCATGGAGCAAGTTGGCTTTAAAAGATAAGAGCCTAATTCATGTTCAAAAAGAATTGAGTGCACTCGATTTTCTTCTCCAATCCTCATGTTCGGATTTAAGAGAATCATCAAGAAATTCCCAATTCACCTTAAAAAACTTCAGGCAAACACCTGACTTAATTTGGGATTATACACTTAAACGGATTTCTTTTGAGATAAATTTACACAAAAGCAAAGGTTCCTATTTTCTAAATTATTAATCTATTGATACATATATATTTTGTTTGTTGAATGGTAATTTATTAAATTGCTCCTGATTTCAGAGAATGATTAATTGGAACATACATGACAAGAAATTACTTTTTGACCGCCCTCTTTGCCTTACTACTGTTCGCGAATGTGACCCAATCGCAAACTTCATCAGAAGTTTACATTCAGGCTGAGGATCTTTTAGAAGATGGCAACTATTACAAAGCACTCGATATTTATCAAAAGTTATTGAATGAATCGCCCAATAACGCCAACCTGAACTTTAAAGTGGGTTTTTGTTATTTGAACACCGCTACCGACAAATCCAAGGCCATCCCATATCTGGAATTTGCCTCAAATAATTTGAACGAAAACTATAAAACCGGCGATTTTAACGAACAGGGAGCCCCCATTGAAACCCTTTTCTTTTTAGGTAGGGCCTACCATGTGAATTACAGGATTGATGATGCCGAACGCATTTTATTCCAACTCAAAAACCAAGCAGTTACTACTGATCAAACCTTTATAGAGAGCATCAACCATGAACTTACTTCTTGTCAGGCAGCACGGCTGCTGATGAAATCACCGGTTGAGATGCGCGTGTCCAACTTAGGTAGAAATGTGAACAGCATTTATACTGAACATAGCCCGGTAATTTCAGGTGATGAAAGCCTGCTTGTGTTTACCTCAAAGCGTGAATGGAACACGGGCGGCATGAGAACCGACGACGGCCAGTATTTTGAGGATATCTATTTGTGCAGCTTCGATGGAAAAGATTATACCAAGGCGCAAAAAATCAGTGAAAATATAAATACTACAGGACACGAAGCTTCCATAGGCCTGTCGTTCGACGGAACCAAACTTTTTATTTACAAAGATGACAATGGAGATGGAAACATTTATGTAAGCACCCGAAAAGGCGCTGAATGGCAAATCCCAGAGATGTTGCCCGAGGTAATCAATAGCAAATACCGTGAAACACACGCCTCCATGTCTTTTAATCAGGAGGAAATTTATTTTACCTCCGACCGCAAAGGAGGATACGGTGGATTGGATATTTACCGGGTACGGAAATTACCCAACGGCAAATGGAGCAAAGCACAGAATCTGGGTCCCGAAATCAATACCAAATACGACGAAGAAGGGCCATACCTCCACCCAGACGGCACCTCACTGTTTTTTGCCTCACAAGGGCACAATACCATGGGCGGTTTCGATATTTTTGTCAGTTATATTGATGAAAACGAGAAATGGGGCACACCTCAAAATATCGGGTACCCCATCAATACCCCCGATGACGATGTTTATTATGTCCCATCGGTGGATGGCCGCCGTGCGTATTATTCTTCGTATGCCAACAACAGCATTGGCAGCTACGACATTTTCCGGATCGATCTATCCGAATCACATGTACGGAACCAAACGGTTATTGCAGGCATTGCTCGGAGCAGCACAGGAGTCCTCCTTAAGGACCCTGTTATTACCTTGAATAATTTTGACGATGAACTGGTTGGTATTTATACACCTGATCCTGAAACGGGAAAATTTCTTTTCATTTTGCCTCGTGGGCAGCAATTTAGTGCATTATTTGAATCCTCTAACTTTGCCCCATTTACTATTAAAGTTGCAGTACCGGAATATTCATACGACCAGTCGAAACAGGTAGTTGCCTTCAACGACATTATTACACCGTTAACAGACGGTTCGCCATCTTTAGCCTCGGAAAACCCTTTGATTCCCAATCAAAATAAGGATGCCAACGAACCAAAGATAAATATCAACAACAATGAATTGGCCTTAACAAACGGGGCAACCGAGGCAAATTCAAACATAGAATCGGGGACGGTTTTTAAATCAACACATCAGGAACTATTGATAGCCGCCGAGTTAACCAACTTTGCCAAACCTGCTGCTGAAGGGAACACCTCTGAAGACACCAACATTGCATCCTCACAAGCTGGAGAACCCGAATACGATGCTGATGAAATTAAAATATCAAAAAACGAAAGTTTACCCAGAGATGTTGCAACTGAGGATGCCCACCGCGACCACGAAAATATCGTTTGGTGGCTCATTATTGGTGGGGTGCTGATGAGCTTGGGAGCATACTGGACGTATAAAAAGAAAAGAAGCGAAAACTAATATTATAAAAATACCATAGGTGAGCCAATAGGTTTATTCTAATCTCAAAATTGAAACATCATGCTAAAAGGGAGTTTATTTATTTTTGTTTTTTTCATAGCTTTTGGGGCTCAGGCCCAGGATGAAAAGAAAATCAAGCAGTTGTATAAAGATGCCGAAATGCACTTTCTTTACGAAGAGTACGATTTGGCTCTTCCTATTTATTTAGAGATAATAGGTGAAGGTTGGGAAAACGCTAATATATACAACAGTATCGGCATGTGCTACCTCAACGCTCTTGGACAGGAAACTCAAGCCATTCCCTATCTTGAAAAAGCTGTGACAAACATAACCTCAAATTACAAAGAGGGAAACTATAAGGAAGATAAAGCTCCTCAGGAAGCCCTGTTCTATTTAGCCAAAGCTTACCGGATTACAGGCCAATTCGATAAATCTATTCAGACCTACAAACAGTTTCAGGAATATATTGGTGTCAACGATGTGTATCTCATCGATTTTGTTAATCTCCAGATAAAATCGTGCGAAACCGCGAAAAACATGATGGCCAGTCCCATTCATTTTATCGAAACCGAAATACCTTTTAAAGAAGAGGGCGAAAATTACTTTCCTGCAATTTCAGGCGACGGTAAAACTATGGCTTTTACGGCTTATCAGGAAATTAAAGACAATTCGGCTGGCGACGGTTTTTTTGAAATTATTTATTATTCCACCTCCGATGGTCATGAATGGAAACGGCCTAAAGATATCTCGCAAGATCTGGCATCCGACGGCTATTTTTCCACCTCAAGCATGTCCTACAAAGGTGATATGCTTATCTTGTATGGCGATGATTACGGAAACGGGAATCTTTATTTTTCCACCAAAGAAGGTTCGGGATGGGCTCCCATGCAACGGTTCCCCAAACAAATCAGTTCCAAATTCAACGAAACCCATGGCAGTTTAACAAAAGATGGTACCGTTTTGTACTTTGTAAGCGACCGTCCCGGAGGAATCGGTGGAAAAGATATTTATAAATGCCTCATGGACAGCAAAGGCCGATGGGGTGTACCTGAGAACCTTGGCAATGTTATCAACACCGAGTTTGAAGAAGAAACTCCTTTTTTGGCAGAAGATGGGCAAACGCTGTATTTTGCCTCCGAAGCCCACAACAGCATGGGAGGTTATGATATTTTTAAGTCAGTGATGAATGAAAATGGAAGCTGGTCGGAGCCGCAAAACCTGGGATACCCCATCAATACAGCTGCCGATGATATTTTCTACGTTCCTTCCGGTGACGGGACTGTCGCTTATATGGCCAGGTATCCCGCGGGAGCAAGTAAAAAAAAGGTGTTCGAAATTGAATACCCGCAAACAGAACGTGTGATTGAGGTGGTGGCCGAAAATATTCCAGTACCCGATGAAACATTAACCCAGGAAAAGCCTTCAGGAACCGGAACCACAAATGCAGCAAATACCGAAACACCTGTCACAGAGTCTGTTGTTACCCAACCCGAAGTAAAAACCATTGTCGTACCTTCGGAATACGAACTGAAAGGCCGTGTCTCGCTCCAGGATAACAAAGACCTGGATGCTTCATTCTATATCCACGTAGCAAAAGATGATGGAGAGGTGATTGCTGCACTCAGCCCAAATATAAGCACCGGGGAATTCAGGACCAAATTGAAACATGGTTCTTATAAAGTGAAGGCATTTGGAGAAGGCTATGAACCCGCCGAAAAAATGATTTTTATCAGTAACGATCAGCAATCGGCCGAAGTGCTCACCTTCCTGCAAATGGTACCAAAAGCTGTTAGTAGCGGTGAATACGTGACCATTAAAAGCATCCTCTTCGATTACAACAGCAACCAGCTAAATCGCGAATCGAAAATTGAGATTGAGAAATTGGCATTGCTGATGCAAAAAAATCCTTCGCTGTATGTTGAAGTGGCCGGGAATACCGATTCGCACGGAACCGACGAATATAACCGGGGTTTGTCGCTCCAACGGGCACGCGCTGTGGTCGATTACATCAATGATAAAGGAATTACCGACAGCCGCTTTGTGGCTAAAGCCATGGGAAAAGACAACTTTATTGCCATAAACGAAAACCCCGATGGCAGCGATAATCCCGAAGGCCGCAGACTCAACCGCCGGGTTGATATTAAAATTGTGAACTCCAACAACGATAAGGTAAATATCGAAGGTATTTATGTGCCCGACGAACTGAAATACAAAGACCAACTGACCTTTACCATCTTCCTGATGCAAACCGATAAACCATTGGAACCAAGATATTTCAGTAAGTCAGGCGAAACCATCAACAATGTCTGGATGTTCCAGACCGAAGGTGGGTACCTTTACACCGTTGGCAAGTTCAACCAAAAATCGGACGCGTTGACCCTGATGAACGTAGTGGTTGATGCGGGTTTCCCCGATGCGCGGGTAATCAGCAACCTCGATTATAACCAGTTGGTGCAAAAAAGTACCAACTTCTACAAATCGAAGATGGCCGATACCGACAAAAATGTATATACCATTCAGCTTTTTGCCTTGAAGAACCCTACTGATCAGGTAAAAACAAGGGGTTTGAAAGATATTGAAAAAATTGTGGGTTCCGATGGATATACCCGGTACATCTGGGGCGAATTTATGGGAAAAACATCGGCCCGTCAGGCACTGAGCGATGTGATTCAGCTCGGGTTTTACGATGCCTTTATTGTCGATATCAACAGGTTTAGGCAATAAACTATGGATTTGTTGAGCGATGGACGGCTTCTGCTCCGGGCTTTGGAACCCGAGGATTTGGATTTTTTATATGCCTGCGAAAACAATACTCAAATCTGGCAGGTGAGCCATACGTTGGTTCCCTATTCGCGGTACGTGTTAAAGCAATATCTGGCCAATGCCCACCTCGACATTTATACTGCCAAGCAGTTGCGGTTGCTCATGGTCCCGGTGAACAATCCTAAAAATCCCATCGGCGCGCTGGACCTGTTCGATTTCGATCCGTACCACTCGCGCGCGGGTTTGGGCATTCTTATTCACCGCGATCAGGATCGGCAACAAGGATATGCAACCTCGGCATTGCAACTAATCACCAGTTACTCTTTTTCGCATTTGCACCTGCACCAGCTTTATGCCAATATCGGAGCCTCTAATATCCAAAGTATCCGCCTTTTCGAGAAAAATGGCTTTACCCTTACCGGCACAAAAAAAGATTGGCTGAAGCGGGAAACAGGTTGGGAGGATGAGTTAATGTATCAATTAATCCATTAGAGCAAAGTTGTGGGAATATTCCTATTCCGTAGGCCATAGGAAAGATTCTTTGGAAACCTGAAAATGGCCACAATATCTTTTACGGTTTAGCATTACACAAATGAAATAAGAATGCAAAATGTTGCAGCCCTTGTGAAAATTGAGATACAAAACGCAACTGAAATTTGGATCCGGATATCTGGAAACAATTTCTCTTTTGTTTTCGTTTTTTTGTGGTGAAACGATAACCCAAAATTTACACTCTGGTCTCCGGCATTCCAACTCGGCACTTCAAAAAAAGATTTTTTCTCAATACTTGATACCTTTTACTTAATTGCTACCACTCCATTCCTGATGCAATCGCGCAAGAAATCGGCCACCACAAAGGTGCTGCCTCCGATAAAGATTAAATCCTGCGTATCTGCATTTTTCAGAGCAGCAGTAAAAGCGGCAGCTACCGTTGGGTGACATTCTCCTAACAAAAAATGATGGGCGGCTTCAGTCAACAGAGCCTCTTCGGGCAATGCCCTTGGAATGCTTGCTTTGGTAAAATAATACTGAGCGGTTTTGGGCATCAATGATAATACTGCATGGGGATCTTTATCATTCACCATTCCAAACACCACATGTAACTTGTTGTAGCTCTCCTGACCGATTTGCTCCAGAACTAAACGGATGCCTTCCGTATTATGCCCCGTATCGCAAACCACTTTGGGGTTAAAATGAACCACCTGCCACCGTCCTTGCAACCCGGTATTTGAAATTACTTTCGAAAGACCAGCCACTAAAGCTGCTTTGGGAATATTCAATTGGGGGATCAAAAGCTGCATGGAAGCCATCACTGTTAACAGGTTCTTCTTTTGATAAATTCCATGTAAATCTAACTCCAGTTCATACGTAGTGCCGCTCTGTTCGTTTTTAACACTCATGTGCTGGTAACCTGTAGTATAATTATGTTTCCGGATGGTAAACCTACGTTCCGCAAAGCAGATGGGCGACTCATTGCCTATGGCTTTTTGCTCAAATACCTCTTTGGTTTCAGGATGAAGCTCTCCAACAATCACTGGTACATGCCGCTTGATGATACCCGCCTTTTCCGTTGCAATTTCAGGTAAAGTGCTTCCTAGAAACTGTGTGTGGTCGTAACCAATATTTGTAATAATGGAAAGCATGGGTGTGATAATATTTGTCGAATCGAGCCTCCCTCCCATCCCAACTTCAATCACAGCTACATCTACTTGTTGATGGGCAAAATAATCGAAGGCCATGGCTACGGTTAATTCAAAAAAAGAAGGTTTTAATTTCAAAATTATTTCTTGATGATGGGCTACAAAATCCACCACCTCGGTTTCATGTATCATCTGCCCATTGATTTTGATGCGCTCGCGAAAGTCAATCAGGTGTGGTGAGGTGTAAAGCCCCGTCTTTAGTCCTGCTTCCTGCAAAACCGAGGCTATCATGTGCGAAACCGATCCTTTCCCATTGGTTCCGGCCACGTGGATGGTTTTGAATTTCTGATGCGGGTGTTTGAAGTATGCATCCAGTGCCAGCGTGTTATCCAGATTGGCTTTATAGGCCACCTTGCCGTCGCGCTGGTACATGGGCAATTGCGAAAACAAAAAATCAAGTGTCTGCTGATAATCCATACAAAATGAGTTTTAACAAATGTAACAATTCAAACAGAAACGAAAATTCCTCCTATTGTTTAAATATTCATTTTTCGTGCAAAATTGCTTTTCCTTTTTAGTAACTTTCGTTTATCAAATTCAACCTTTAAAAAAGAGATTATGAAAAAATCGACTTCCAAGCTTTTTGTCCTCGACACCAACGTATTACTTCACGATTATAGCTGTATATACCATTTCCAGGATAATGACATTGTAATCCCCATTGTTTCGCTCGAAGAACTGGATCATTTTAAAAAGGGAAACGACCAGATTAACTTCAATGCCCGCGAATTTACCCGCGAATTGGATGGATTGATTGGTGCAGAATTCCCGGTAGATGGCATTCCTTTAGGAGCTGGGCGCGGAAGGCTCTTTCTGGAGACCGGCAAACCCTTCTCAAAGGAAATACAGGAATCGTTTACCGAACAAACTCCCGACCACCGCATCCTTGCCATTGCCGAATACCTGAAAAATAAATATGTGAAGCGAAAGGTCATTCTGGTAACCAAGGATATCAACCTGCGGGTGAAAGCCAAATCGCTGGGCATCATGTCTGAGGATTACACCACCGATAAGGTTCAAAACATTGAAGCCATTCATAAGGGAATTGAAACGGTTGAAAATGTGGATTCCGAGATTATTAACCGTCTGTATCAGGAGTTTGAAGGTCTGCCTGAAAACGATCTGAACCTTGGCCAGAAACTTTCGCCGCATCAATACATCATTCTAAAAAGCAATGGTAAAAGTGCATTGGCCCATTACGATCCTTTCCAGAAGTTGGTAAACCGGGTGGAAAAGAAACGGATATACGGGATTGAACCCCGGAACGCGGAACAGACTTTCTCGTTGGATGCTTTGATGCGACCCGAGATTTCACTCATTTCGTTAACAGGTAAAGCCGGAACTGGTAAAACCTTATTGGCATTGGCTGCCGCTCTGCAACAACAACACATGTATGATCAGATATTTTTGGCGCGCCCCATTGTAGCACTGGCTAACCGCGATTTGGGTTTCTTACCTGGCGATGTAAACGAAAAAATCGGCCCCTACATGCTTCCCCTTTTTGACAACCTGGGTGTGATTAAACATCAATTTAACGCCAATAGCAAAGAGGTGTTGCGCATTGAAGAGATGCTAAAAGATGAAAAACTGTTGATTACCCCGTTGGCCTACATCCGTGGCAGGAGCTTATCGAATGTGTTTTTTATTGTAGACGAGGCTCAGAACCTGACCCCGCACGAAATTAAAACCATCATAACCCGTGCCGGCGAAGGAACCAAAATTGTTTTTACCGGCGATATCCATCAAATTGATTCCCCTTATTTGGATACCACCTCAAACGGTTTGAGTTACATGACTGACCGGATGAAAGGACAGGAATTATTTGCCCATGTAAACTTAGTGAAAGGCGAACGGAGCACTTTGGCTGAATTGGCCAGCGATATGCTGTAATTTTTTCGAACAAGTTGAACGATGAAATCATGAAAAAGAATTTGTATTTCATTTATGGGTTAATGATTCTGACACTGGCATCCAGTTGTCAGGAATCGGAACCACAAACAGAAACCCCGCCCGGAACTCCTACCGGGGTTTATCTTTCGCATTCTGCTTGCCAAACCCGTAAGGCAGGCTCATTGAGCGAAGACAACAGCAAGGAATGTCTGGTTTTTACCTACCGTCCCGATGTGAAAGTGCTGGAACTAACCCACAAAAATGCAGGGTTCAATTGCTGCCCCGATTCCATTTATTGCGATTTTGATTTCTCGGGGGACACCCTCATTATTTCCGAAACCGAAGAAAGCGCGTTATGCAATTGTTTGTGCCTTTTCGATTTGACATTGAGGCTTGAAAATGTCGCCCCCAACAATTGGTTCATTCAGGTGCAGGAACCCTATTTGGAACCAACGGAGTATTTGCAGGGAGCCATTGATTTGAATGAGCAACCGGAAGGGGAACTATGTGCCACCCGCGATAATTACCCCTGGGGAAATTATTAACGGATGCGGCGTTATAAAAAGGATTTCAGTAAAAATGTAACCCAGCCGATGGCTTATGACACATTGTTGGTGTGATTTATCTCTCGGTATTCAAAAAAAATTCATGGGGCAAAGTTTCTATCTTGGCGATGGCAAAACAGGCATGGCTCGTAGAATTGGTTGGGATGAACCTTGTTTGACATTAACTTGTAGTCCGGCACAAAAGCAAACTGAAAGATGCCATCCAGAAAAAGCCCGGCCGTTTACAGTCAGAGAATATGCCCGAATTCAAACATTCCTGATGATTGGGAATTTATGGGTTCATTGGCACAGCAATATAAGCAAATTTCGGTTACATTGCCAGTGAATATGGGAATTGAATTCGGGTATTCAATTGTGAACTTTTTAAATCAACATTATCGATTAATTCAAAGAAAATGAAAAATTTACCCACACGGAATGAGTTAATGACCCCAACAATTGAAGCAATTAAAAAACTTGGAGGTTCAGCCAATACCGATGAAATTTATGAGAAAATTGTTGAAGACTTGCATCTGAGTGATACTCTTTTGGAAGTAATTAACGGTAAAACCGGCCAATCAGAATTGCAATATAACTTAGCCTGGGTCAGGACTGTTTTAAAAAATAAAGGCATATTGGCAAAAGGAGGAAAAGGGATTTGGGTTCTAAATGGTGAAAGTTCAATTAATGTTGTGGATGAAATTAGTCCAAAAATTAAAAAAGTCGAAGACCAAGATGCAGAAGAAGAAGTTGCAGAATCCGAAAATTGGAAAAAGGAGGTGATTGAAATTATCACTGAACAATTAACGCCCAGTGCTTTTGAGCGACTTATTCAGAGGATTTTAAGAGAAAAGGGATTCTCTCAGGTTGAAGTAATTGGAAAAACTGGTGACGGGGGAATTGACGGAAAAGGTATTGCAAAAATCAATGGAATTCTAAGTTTCCATATCATATTCCAATGCAAAAGATATAAAGGCAAAGTTTCTTCCAGTGAAATAAGAGATTTTAGAGGAGCTATGGTCGGAAGAACTGACAAGGGACTTTTCATTACAACTGGCACATTTACAAGGGATGCCATTCGAGAAGCAAATAGAGATGGTGCGCCTGCAATTGATTTGATGGATGGTGATAAAATTGCTGAAAAATTAAAAGAACTTAATTTAGGAGTTGATATTGAATTAAGAGAACATATTACAATAAATAAAAATTGGTTTGATTCTTTTTAATTAATCATGATTTAATTTTTTCAACATAAAAAGCTTCATTTAATGTTGGTTTAATGTGACGAATTTGAAAATTGTCTTGTTTTCGAGTAGCTTCACTTGAATCATCAAAGCCTCCAGAAACATATAGTTCAGTAAAATTCCGTGCATCATCTTCATTATCTGCTTCTATTTGCACTATGTATTCTCTTGATAAGTAAACAGTGAATTTATTCATTTTTGTTTTATTAAACTATTTCAATTTCAAACAGAAAAAACTTTGTAATGTTGAAAGAAAGCATCACTTTGCCCAGAAAGCAAAGCATAAAATTGGTCTCCTGAAATCTTAAAAACCCTGGAATGGCTATATTCTTTTCCATTAATCTCACCTTTCCATAGTTCGTTAAAACTACCTTTTGCTAATATTTGTACCCAGTAACATTTTGCTTTTTTGTATGTATCGGCGTAACGGGCCAATTTTTGAAACAATGCTTCCGCAGAGCTACTGTTCATTGTATTATGCTTGTTTTTTATATCAGCAAATAAGGTGTCGTCTTTAGCTTTAATATCAAAACCGCTCAAAATACCTACTTCAAAACCTTTAATCCCTCCTAATATTTGTTCATGAAAAGTTCCAATAGAATTGTTTATCGACTTATCAATTTGCCGAAGAATTTCAGTTTGAATAAGGCTTTCCTCATCAATATCATTGAATTTTGAATCAAAAGTCAACTTTATTGTATCAACTTTATTGCTGTAAAAACTACTTTTAGAAATGTTGTTTTTCGCTTTTAAATATGCCTTATGCAGATTGTCTATGCAATATAACAGATGTGCATCTGAAATAAAATTTACATATTTGTTTTTCATCAACTCATTTAATTTTTATTTATCATAGCGAATATAACTTTTTTTAGTCTATTTGCACTAATTTAACAAATTGATTTGAATGAGCAACCGGAAGGGGAACTATGTGCCACCCGCGATAATTACCCCTGGGGAAATTATTAACAGATGCGGCGTTATAAAAAGGATTTCAGTAAAAATGTAACCCAGCCGATGGCTTTAGATAATACTTTTGCCCATTGGATAGAACCAGATTAAAACCAGTACATGAAAAATTCACTTTCCGTAATTTTCCTTTTAGGAACAATGCTGATTCCGGGCTTCAACCATCTGGTGTATGGCCAAAGTATAAACATTGAATTCCGGGCTTATTCACCCGGATTACCCGATGACAGCACCATTTACATCACCGGTAGTTTGCCTCAATTGGGGAATTGGGACCCATCCAGAGTTCCGATGAAAAATACCGGGAACCATGTGTGGTCTTTAATGCTGGAAGTAAAAAATCCCATTTCGTTTGAATACAAATACACTCTTGGCGATTGGTCGAAAGAGGGAGCTGATGCACTTGGGAATCCGTTATCAAACTTTGTGTACCAAAGTACCCCAGATAACATGGTAAACGACACCATTCCTTACTGGACTAAACCTGGAACACGTAAAATTACAGGTCAGATAACTGGCAAAGTAACTTATCACCGCCAAGTAACAGGATTCGGATTGGAACCCCGCGACTTGATCGTCTGGCTCCCTCCTACCTATAATGAATCCAGCTTACAGCGTTTCCCGGTTTTATACATGCACGATGGGCAAAATATTTTCGATCCGTCCACCAGCTCTTTTGGCCCCGATTGGCAGATTGACGAAACCTGCGACAGCATGATCCGGAATAAACTCATGGAACCGATCATTGTTGTGGGAATATACAACACTGGCGAACGGATGCACGAATACACCCCCAACGACACCTCCGCGCGTTACATGCAGTTGGTGACCGAAACCATCAAACCCCTCATTGATAAAGAATACCGCACCTTGAGCGACCGTGAACATACCTTTGTCGGAGGTTCTTCGGCGGGCGGTATCATCTCTTTCGTGCTTTGTTGGGAATACCCACAGGTGTTTTCAAAAGCCATTTGCATGTCGCCAGCCTTTAAAATCGGCAACATTGATTATGTGAAAACCGTGGATGCCTTTACCGGAGCAAAGAAACCACTGTTCTTTTATATCGACAATGGGGGCATTGATTTAGAAGCCGCGCTACAACCTGGGATTGACGACATGTTACATGCACTAAATTTAAAAGGCTACCAAAAGGATATAGATTATTACTGGCAAGCATTTCCGGAAGCTTCACACAATGAAGCAGCCTGGGCTAAGCGCTTTCCAGCCGCCATTCAATGGATTGTAAATGGGAAAAACTAAACCTTCGGGATTCTCAATTCAAAAGTAGTTCCTTGTCCCAAAACAGAACTCACCTGAACTTCAATCCCATGGTAATCGCAGATTTTTTTTGCCAAAGCCAGGCCCAGGCCAAAGCTGTCCTTTCCAGCCTTGAATTTTCTGAATCGGGTAAAAATATAGGGTAGGTTTTCGGGTTCAATTCCCTGGCCTGAATCCACAATCCGCAACATGTATGAAGTTTCTGTTTGGGACGATTCAATACGGATACGCCCCGTTTCAGTGTATTTCAAGGCATTATTTACCAGATTGTAGAACATGTTGAAGATTAGTTCTGCATTTCCGGTGATGGTCATTTCCGGAACACGGAAGTCCTCCTCAAGTTGCAAACCTTTAGCAGTAATGAGGTCTTCCAATTCACGGACTACATTTTTCAGTACCCCAACCACCTCAACCTGTTCTTTCAATAGGTATTCTTCGTTTTCAATCCGAGAAAGCATAAGCAGGGTCCGGATCATTTTAGTTAAACGTCCCAAAGTCTGCTTCGATTCATACACCTTTAGCATGTCCTCTTCGCTCAGATTGCCTTCCATAATGATGTTGTCGAGTTTGCTTTTAATAATGCTGATAGGTGTAAAAAGCTCATGCGACACATTACTGATGTATTCCCGTTCGTTATTAAAAGTCTCTTCAATCTTGCGCATTAGGTTGTGGATGGTCTCTTCCAAATAAATAAAATCGTAGGTATTGGTTTTTGTTACCTGATACAAAAAGTCTGAAGGATGTTTGGTCTTTCTGAGTTTATCAATGATGATATCGAAGGGGCGCAAAAAATACTGGATGATTGAAAACTCAATCAAGATGGTGATGGTCAATAAAATGAGCATAAATAAAATGGCAAAACGCTGCATCTGTTTTTTAATAACCACAATGGTCTCAATGCTCCGCCCAATCTCTATCAGGTAATTCTGTTCCTCAATTTGGATGGAATAACTTAGCACCCGGTAATCTACCATTACCTCTTCAATAATCCGTTGTGAATAAGCAATCTGATTAATTAACGTGTCCTGATTCAGGTTCTCAATAGAGATGTATTCCTCTTTTAAAATGTTATAACTGCCAAAAGCCTGAAAATCGGCATCGGCATTAATAAAACTCCCGATACCAAGGCTATCGACCAGAACAAGTACCTGATCGAGTTTCTTTACCAAATCTTCATCGGTACCTTTCAGAGTAATGCGATCAACCACCCTGGGGATGGAAAAAACCAGCAACAGAATAATGAGTGCTTTCGATAAAGCATTTACCAATACCAGTTGGCTCTTTAGTTTTATAGGGCGCTTTTTCATTGGGGTGCTTCAAATTTATATCCCACACCACGGATGGTCCTTATCCAATTCGATTCATCGAAAGGTAACATCTTTTTCCGGATGTTTTTAATATGCACATCAATATAGTTCGAATCGAAATCATCCTCAAAAAAAGCTCCCCAGATATGCTCCGTCAATTGCATCCGGTCCAACACCCGGTTTTTGTTCATCACCAGATAGCTCAAAAGGTCATACTCCTTTTTGGTTAAATCGATGAACGTGTCTTTAAATTGAAAACTCCGGGCTTTTGTATCGATGGAAAAACCACCAAACTCAATTAAAAACTGGTTGTGCCCAAATTTGCGACGGGTTATGGCTTGCAAACGCAGGTGGAGCTCAATCAACGAAAAAGGTTTGGGCAAATAATCATCGGCACCCAGGTTGAAGCCGCTTACTTTGTCGGCCAACTCGCCACGGGCGGTAATAATGATAATGTAGGCATCGGCATTGTGCTGGTGGATTTCAGGAATCAAATCCAATCCATTTGCATCGGGCAACCCAATATCCAATAATATAAAATCATACGGGTTCACTGCAATAAATTCTGAGGCTTTTGCACCATTGAAAGCCAAATCGCAGTTGTAATGTTCTTTTTCCAGGAAATGCTGCATCTCGCGTGCCAAACTCCGTTCATCTTCAACAATTAAAACCCGCATAACAAAAACATTTAAAGATTAATCATGTATGAAAGCGAAACCAAAACGGACGACTGCTCATCCCATGTCAGTTTTTTATATTTATCGGATGGAATGGAATACATGTAAGAGGTTGAAATGGTGAAATTGCCCACAGAATAGCTCAACGGTACCATAAAATCAAAACTTTGCAGGCTCATAGTCTTGGTAGGAAAACCCAAACGTTCAGTCAGATACCGTTCCAGGATTCTTTGCTTCCATGGTCCAAGGTTGTCGTACAACCAATAATCGGTACTAAATGTAGCCGACATGTTTGGGAAAAAAGTGAAATAATCATCCTCAAAAACCAAATCATCAAAACCGAGGTAATAACCCAGGCTCGGGGTTACAAAGTAATTGTTTGAAATTCCTAAAAGTGCATTTCCATCTACACCCACGGTTAATCCCTTAACGGAATAACTTACCGAAGCCCCCACCGCGTGTTGGTACTGGATCCCGCGCAAAAGAGTGTCCCCGTTATAATAATGGTAAGTATATTGGGCCGAAACATCTAAACCAAAGCCGAAACTTTTAAGAAAACCCAAAGAGGCATCCAAGTCATAGGATCGGGTTGAGGCATTCATGTAATACGAGGGCATAAGACTCACAAACAGGCCCGATTTGTGGCAAAACGATACATCCGTGAGTAAGGTGGCTACAGCCGAGTCCTTTAACTGAGAATTGGAAAGGTTGTTATTGGTATAACCTTCATCAACAATAAAATAACTGAAATCTTCCTGTTCTTCATTTTCAACAGACAAAGAATCAACCTTTGTTTCCTGTGCTTTTAAAGACAAGAAGGAAAAAACTGTGAACAAAAAAGAAATTAAAATTAAATGGTGGTTGGCAAAATCGTTTTTAGGCATAAATATTATTGATTAATCCGACGCCTGATAGCTTTCCGGCGCTCTTGTGCCTGAACAGCTCTTTGTTGTTTTAGCTGTGCTTTTTTAACCTGTTTTTGTTGCTGTGCTTTCTTAATCTGAGCCACATTTTGGGAAGCTTTAGGAACCTCTTTTACCGTAGTTTGGGCTCCTTCTTTCTTCTCTGCCCCCTGCGTTTTAGGCTTTTCCTGTCCAAAAGTTATCAGGGTTCCCAGTATGAATCCAAATATCAGTACCAACCTTTTCATATTCTTTCTATTTTACCTTGCACGAAGATTATTTTTGATATCCCCAATCCCCGATCAAACAAAAATAGATAAGAAAAATGAAGATTTGATGAAGAATTTACAAATACTTCGCCAACCTGCATTGTAACCCATACCTACGAATTGATTCGTGGCCTCCACAGAAGCAATAAACTATTTTGTATAAAAATCGATGACCCGGCTAATGGATCGGGAGCAAACTGGGCAAAATGCTTTTGGGGCGTTCGACTTCATCCTGCAGTCTTGAAAAGGGCTGTAGATTCCTTTATCAGTATAACCTCCGCCTTCATACACACCCACGGAATCCTGTAATTCATACGCCCTTTCGGTAGGTATGTTCATCGAAGGAGCTACCATATCTTCCCATTTGGTTTCAAAAGCAACTAACGTAGTGATATTAGGCTCCCAGGGTTCAGTGGTCAGGTTATAAAAACCTTCATAAGCCACTCCTGATTCATAATATTCATCAGCCAAGCCAGCAAAACCGTGCCCAAACTCATGAATGGCTACTTTTAACGATAGCGGATGATCTGCCGTACTGGCAGAATAATAATTATAAAAACCGCCTCCACCATATTCTGCAGAATTTATCACCACAAACAATTGATCGTAAGGTACAACGGCAGCCAAATCATTCATGGTCTTTAAATCGCCTGTGGTAAGGTATCGGGGAGTATCAAAGGTATAAAACATGGAATTCAATACCGTGTTTTTATAGATGTGCTCCCCGGGAATATCCGTTCCCGATTCCAACGATGCCGACTCCACGGCATACACATTAAACTGATCGCGGTAGGTGTCAAAAGGAGGAATGGTACAAATATAGTCCCAAATCCTTTTCACATCGCCCCGGAATTTCTTCATTTCATCCTTGGTGTATCCTTCAGCTAAAAAAGCAATATCAATCTTGTGTACATAGTCATTGCCTCCCTGAACAACCGTGTAGTCAATAGCCAAGGGTTTTTCGTCAATAATGAAATAATCCGTTGGGTTGATGTACATTTCCTTAACGGCATAAAATTTTCCGTCCTTATAAGCCCGTTTCTCCAATACATACCTGATGGTTTTAATTGGATAGGGAATCAGGTTGACATGGTAATAGCTTTCCTTTTGCACTTTAGCTTCTGCAGTGGTCTGCCATTCGTTAAACAAGCTGCAAAAGCCCTGTTTATAAAGCAACACATTACTGGCCGAATCGTATATCATCATGCGGTAGGTTCCCAAATCCAGATCATGGCCGTTGGCCAATCGCTGCGGCCCTGCCCAAATGGGTTGTTTCTTGAGTTGTTTTAACACAAACTCTTCGGAAATATCGTCTCCGGTCAATAAAAAGTCAATCCGCAAGGTGGAATTTTCAAAATAGACATTAAATTCCTGTTGAATTGCCCTATCATTTTTAAACGATGAAAATACCAATGCCCCAATAAGGAGTAAAATTATAAACGAAAACCTTTGAATCATATGCTGCTTTTTTATGTCTTCCAACTACGGGTACGGAGTTAAATTGTTGCTGTTGTTTTATTAATGATGCTTTTTTATAGGTGAGGTACTATCTTTTAACCAGGCTAATTCACCCGGATTCATGTAGGATGAAACAAGTTCAAAAACCTTTTGGTGGTATGCATTGATCCACTCAATTTCTACATCTGCCAAAAGAGAAATATCCATCAAATCTTTATCCAACGGACAATAGCTGACAGTCTCAAAAATCAGAAAATCTCCCTGTAAAGAATGAGGATCGGGTTGGCAAACCATGACATTTTCGGTCCGGATTCCGTAACTTCCCTCTAAATAATACCCGGGTTCGTTAGTTACAAACATACCTGGTTCAAATGGAACCAAAGCTACATTTTGTGCAGCTTGCGAGAATCCATGCGGACCTTCGTGGACATTTAAAAAATAACCTATTCCATGTCCGGTACCATGACCAAAATCTTTTCCGCGTTGCCACAAATCGAGCCGCGACAAGGCATCCAGATTTATTCCTTTAGTCCCTTTTGGAAATTTTGACATCGCCAACCGGATATGACCTTTTAAAACCAAAGTAAAATCAATTTTCTGTTCACGCGTTACTGGCCCTAAAGCTACTGTTCGGGTAATATCGGTAGTTCCACCCAGATATTGTCCTCCACTATCAATCAAATACACCCCATCAGGTTTTAAATAACAGGGGTTTTCTTTCGAAGGCGAATAATGGGGTGATGCTGCATTTTTCTGATACGCCGAAATGGGTTCAAAACTGATGCCCATGAAATTGGGTTGCAACCCCCGGAAATGAGTAGCCATTTCGCCTGCCTCTACCTCAGAAATGGGGCGTTGTTTAATTTCACTCTGTAACCAGCACAAAAAGCGGCACATGGCCACACCGTCAAAAAGCTGGGCTTCCCGGTATTTCGATAACTGTTTTTCGTTTTTAATGGCTTTGAACTTCTGAACCACACTTGGTTCAAAAACAATCCGGCAGGCTTTCGGAATCTGTGCGAAAAGCCGGCGGTTCAGTGAGTTTTTATCAACAACTAGGCAATCCTTCTCCGCAAGATGTGACAAAACGTTTGAAACAGAATCGTACGGCATCCGTTCAATCTGATCTTTCTCCAGATCATGCAATACCTTGCTGGAAATTTTACCAGGTTCCACAAAAAATTGAGTCCGCTCGCGGTTTACCAAACAAAAACTGGTTACCAAAGGATTGTAGGCAATGTCGTTACCTCTCAAATTGAGCAACCATGCAATTTCATCGAGCGAGGTCAATAAAATGTGCGAATAGTTCTGCTGGCTGAGATAGGTGCGCAATTGTTGTATTTTAACACTTCGCGGGATAATCGCAAATTCTATCGGATGTATGAAGGCCTTTCCATTTAACTGTGGGGGCCTGTTCTTCCAAATTGGGGCTGTTAAATCGCCTACTGTTTGAACTACAATCCCCCTTTTTTGCAAACTGGCATCAAGATGTTCAAATTCAGCTACTGAAAACAACTGGTCGTCTATTCCTACGACGTCTCCGGAAGAAAGTTCTTCAAGCAACCATTCAATGTATTCAGGGTTACGGGTTGCCAATTTATGGAGTTCAAAGGGTTTTTCTAATTGTTGCAGAGCCAGAATAAAATACCGGGAATCGGTCCATAATCCTGCATGGTTTTGTGTAACAACTGCCGTTCCGGCTGACCCATTGAACCCGGTTAACCAAGCCCGGGTTTTCCAATATTCAGAGATATATTCACTTTTGTGAGTATCCGATGAGGGAACAATATAAGCAGCAATGCCCAATTGTTTCATGGATTTTCGGAGAATTTCCAGTTTTTCGTTTTCCATAATAGCGTAATAAAACGATAAAAATAAAAAAAGCACTTGTTTTAAAGCAAGTGCCCGACAACATTTTATACCATAAGCTTAATTTACTGTTTCATCAGGAATTAGATTAAACTGAATGCTTACCCTTTCAGAATAAATCTCACCTGCTTCGAGCATTTCTTCGTCATCTTCCCTGAACCGCCAATTAACAACTACATTATGTCCGCTCTTTTTAATCATCTCAAGCTTTTTTAAAATGTCAAGGATAATTTTGGAACTGGAGGTGTTAAAATACACCATCATAAAATTTACAATCGTTTCGGGATTTGGGTCGGTAGAATAATTCTCAAGCCACTGCATCACCGGGTTGTAAAAAGTAATAGGGTTCTCAGGTAATGATTTGCCTTTAAATACAAACGTGTTTGATCTTTTGTCAAGTATTATTTCCGGGGTTTCATTACCGCTTTCGATAACCAATGGATTCATATGCACAATAATTTTTACCAAAATTACGACCATTCTAGCTTTGGAAGCAAATTTTTTTTACTGAATATGCAAATAAAATTTAACGGAAACCGTAAGGTTATTTTATGCCCTGCAATAGCTTTATAACTGACCAAATCAACTGTTTTTATAATAAGAAAGGCTGGTAGTCTTTAGTTCCAGCCTTTCAAAATTATGTCAAAATTTATTGCTTCAGAATCATTTTCGAAACCGGGGGTTGATGGTCGAACCCGATTTGAATCAAATACATTCCATTTTTCATATCCAACGTAGGTAATTCCATTTGATTCATTCCTTGACACATTTCAATTTCTTGGTTATAGATCATTTGCCCCGAGACGTGGTATAATTTAAACCATCCTTTACCCGAAAGTTCACTAAAGAAACTCACATTACATGTCTCTTTAAATGGGTTTGGAAAAACAACCGCTCCTTTTTGGGAAACATTGTCGGGAATCCCTGTAGAGCTTTCGTCACCATAATAGCCTTTAAATGTACCATCGATTAAGTTAAGTTCCATAGTAAAAGTATGAACAGCATTTCCATTACTTATTCCAAGGGTTGCATAGTAAACCGCCGATTCACTATAAATATGGATAGGCTCTTTTGCGGTGCTGCTGGAACCATCGCCAAAATCCCAATATCGGTTCCAGATATCACCTGTAGATCGATCGTGGAAAGTAACCACGGTACCATTGATTTCGGGTATAAATAGTGCATTCAGCGATGAATCGTAATCGTAGGTTCCTACCCAAAGCTCCATATCAAACCTCGATTGGCAGGAATCGTAGGTAAAAACCTCAAGCGAAACCAAATAAGAACCCTCGAACGGGTATTGATGTACCGGGTTCACTTCATTGCTGGTGGTTCCATCGCCAAAATCCCAATAGTAATTTGAAATATCTCCGTACGATTGGTTTATAAATGTGG
>Ga0156648_151_pt1 | contig 34664 bp, 29 predicted proteins | sample RifOxyC2_FD_111978 | JGI IMG/M metagenome (GOLD analysis project Ga0156648, IMG submission 111978) | Bacteroidetes bacterium RIFOXYC2_FULL_40_12
AATCAATTTTAAAACGCGGCCGACTCAAATTCTATCGGTTCAGTTTGATAAATTAAAAAAGGCTGCCTAAACTTTTTAGACAGCCTCTTTGTTTTTCTAATTCATAATCTATTGGTTGTCGAGAAAGCCGACTAAAATAGAAACACATCCGCTTTTTGCCAGTTCCCCTTCTTTTGTCGATTCGGGAACACTAACCTCAATAACCAGTTGTTGAGTCGATTTTGTGCGGAAATCCCAATAATCGATCATCCCATGGTCTTCGTTGGTAAACACCACCTGGCCTTCAGTATCCACCAAGCGGAAAACAACTTTTCCAAGTTCACCGGCAGCACAAACCATAATCCGGTAGTCCTGATTGCTGTAAAAAGTAAGCATTAATTCAGCAAAATCACCTTCGTTAAGAACCGCACTGTTTAATTGTCCGTTATAAATATATGGATCGAGTTTAGGTTTGCAGTCGTTTTTGGTAAACGTTTTACATTGCGAAAGCCCAATAGTTTGTATTCCAGCAATAAATCCAAAGAGTAAAATAAGGGTACGTATTGTTTTCATATGTTTGATTTTGAATGCGTTGGTTAAAATCAGTAATTAGCTTACAATTTTCGACCGAATTTCAACAATCAAATTTGTAATTTCTTTTAATTGTTGGGGGGTTATTGATATTTGTGATTCGTTTTCAATGGTTGTTACTTTGGTCTCCTGATCGGTTACAACCACGGATTTATCGTGAGTTATGGTTATTTGGGCATAAACTTTTTGTAACGATTCAAAATAAGGTGTTAGCTCGGCAATGGCCGGATTGTCCCGATATTCTGCGATCACCGACATCAGGTTTTCATACGAATATTTTTGTTCGGCAATATTATTTAAAAGAGACTGGTTGGCTTGGGTGTTTAATAGATTGACAGCAATATACATTCCTTCAATCCATCCGCCAACAATGATTAAGGCTGCGGTTAAATCACGGTCGTTTTCTTTTAAATAACCATCAGCCCCCGCGTAAGTTTCTGCAATAATTTGGAAAATAGAATCCCGGTTTTCTATGTTTTCTTCAATCCGGTTGATGGTTTCAGAACCTTCTTCCTCTGGGATTTGCAGCAAAACCGTAATTTTTCGGATAGCTGCCAAATAACTTATGGAAGACTGCAATTGGTCATAAACGCGGCAATAGCACAAATCGGCCCCATAAACGCCAAAGTTTAAAGCCAAATCCGATGATGAACTATAATTGGTTACGTTGGTTGCAGAATTGGGAAGCTCGTTGTTAAACGGGCTTTTGGTAGCCAAGATGGTCTGGGTTATTTCAATAGGAGAGGGCAGGTTGAAGAATATCTTTTTCACCGTTTTTTCTTGATCGGTTTCTTTGTCAAAATCAATGGTTACAACCTCTTTTTTTGTTGAATCGGATTTATTAATGCAGCCAAAAAGATTGAAGTATAAACCAAATAAAACAGCGATCTTAATGTATTTCATATATTTGGGGTTAATTGTTTTAATTTGAAAAATCCATCAGTTATTCAAAAATAAGGAAATATCCTGTTTTTTTATAAACATTCGATAAAAATTAGACAGAAAAGCAACAATTATTTTCTTTAATCCAGCCATTTTAAATAAAGATAGACGGGAACCCGGCGATTTAAAACTCAAGATTGCACGAAAACCCCAGGATATTTGAAACACGGTCTTTGTGGATATAATCCGAACGGTGTTCTAAACGATAATATACTTCTAAAGTAACAATCTTGTTTATTGGATAACCAACACCGGCGGTGTACCGGGTTTTTTCGATGGTATTTTTAACCGGGTTATTCAAACTTTCGTAAAGCTCACAATCTACAAAAGGCGTCAGGGGCGTATTTGGAATGTTGTATTTTACCGCCAACTTGTGCCGGATGTGTTGAGGATTGTAATGGCTAAAAGGATCTTTGGTGGGTTGTTGAAAAACCATTTGGTAGCGGGGGCGGTAACTGGCCGTGAACCGATCCAGCTTATACCGGATCATGATGTCGGCATAAAAACGATGGTCTTGCTCAATAATATCTTTATTGTCATGGTTGTATGAATACCGATAAGCGCCACTGACCCGGATTAAGGAATTGATCCTATATTGAACACCGCAAACGGTATTAAAGGAACCGAGCATGCTGGCATTTTCTTCAAACCGGAATTCCTGTTCCGCCCAGAGCGAAACTTTTTTTGTCAATCCCCATTCTACCGACAGGGAATTCCAACTCTGAAAGTCTTTTACCTGAGAAGTTGAAAAAAACGGAAGGGTAATTCCCGTTGCGAGGATTAAAAAAAACAGCTGTTTATTCATTGGTAATGGTTCTATATTCTAAATCCTCAAGATCGGCCCATGTTTGGCGGCTTTTGAAGAAGAAAACATAAATTTTTGATGTGTCTTTCTGAAAATCGATATTCGTGATCTCAATCCGAGATATTTTAATTCCCAAACGGGCCTCTAGGTCTTGCATCAACTCGGCTTTTCTATTGGGGTTCACCAGTTCAATTTTTTCGTATATTACAACGGTAAACGATTCGTTATCAATATTTTTTACTTTTTCGATAAAATAAGTAACCCCCAAAACAATAAGATTGGTAAATACCAATTCGGCATAACTGACTTTTTTATTGGCTAAGGCATTCACTACCGACAGGCCAATAACAACAAATAAGTAAGTCATTTCTTTAATTGGAATAGCCATAGTCCGGTAACGGATAATCCCGAAAACCGCAAACAAACCGAGCGCAAAGCCAAGTTGAAGTTTAACACTCTCGAGCAAAAAGCACATTAAAAACACCACAATGCCGATCAGAATGAACGTGAAAAGGAAATCGCGGCGGTGGGTTTTGGGATAATATACATACCGCACAATCAGAAAAGTTGCAACAAAATTAAAGACGAACCGGATTACCAGTTCCAAAAAGGCTTCAGGATCGAAAAAGGCAATGCCAAAAGCCTCTGTTATTTGATTAGAAAGGAGTGTTAGCATAATTCAATTTCTTTAAATGGAGAATCTGGGGTTTAAAAGAGTTCTGTTTTAGAGCGGGATTGTTTAAAGCCATCCCGATACAATATTTACTAAAACCGCTTTCATGAATCTTAAATTCTTTAAGCGTTTTCAAAAATGGAGAATTGCCATTCGACAGTTCGCGCTTTACCTCGGCAATTACAATATTTGGCAGTAACGTTTTTTTATGTTCGCCGCCCATTTCCAAATTATAATCAATGGTAATCCGCTCGTTGGTTTCGAACGAGACCAGGGTAATACGATTAAAATAATTGACGGTTTGTATCCTAAGATTTTTTTCTTTAAGCGGAACCATTGATTCAATATAAGAATAATCCGATTCTGTTAACCTGGAATCAAGGGGAACTTCTATCCGGTTTTTTACGGTTTTTCCTTTATTTGTTTTTTGTTTGATTTCCAAAAAAGTAAAGTCGGAATTTGGATACGTGCGGTACCGGATTTTAAAACGGGTACGCCGTTGATTTTGGTGATCGAGGTATAAACCCAAACCGGGATAGTCCACATATTCTGTTTTATAAAGAAAGGTCCGCAGGTTTTCAATTTCAAGAACCATATACGATGCACTCGCCTTTTCTAACATCGGATGAAGGTATTCTAGGGGCAGCACAAATTTGCTGTCCATCCGGTTCATCAGTTTTAAATGATTTAACTGCCTGAGCGAAACCGGATTGAATGTATTCAACACTTCGTTCAAAAAGGAGGCATCCATCCAGCAGTTAATTAAAAATGGTAATGGTTGGGATGACCACCGTCTCTCCCTTGTCGGAGATAGAAACTTGGGTAGTTACAGGCACGTATCCCGAAGGTGCGGCCAAGGTGCTGTCTTTGGAATAGACAAAAACCGTGTAATCGCCTTTTTGCAAATATTCGAACATAAAACTCCCATTGTAAGATGTTTCCGTTTTATCGCTGTGAATGGAATCGCTGCCATAAATCAGGTAAACATCCTGTTCTTGTGCCCAATATTCATTGTTTAACCTCGAAAAATCGGCATTATAGTTTCGCACCCAAACATTCCCAATAATTTTGGATGTTCCTCCGGGGCCCTCTACTTTTTCGCAAGAGGCAAACGAACACACCAACACAATCAGAATGGGTAAAAAGAATGTTTTCATGTTTATTGGAATTTATATACTTAATTTTTTGATGTAGCGCATAATAGCCTGTTGTAAAGAAAGCAATTAATCGAGAAATTACAAAATTGTTGCAATTTTAAAATTATATTGGGTTTTGGAAGGATGAAAGTTGATTGTATATTTGTTAAAAACAGATTACATGAAAAGACAAATTACATTTATTTCAATAGCTGCCAGCCTTTTATTAATGAGCGCGGCCTTACCGATCAAAAACCAGGAAAAGAAAAAAAAGGTTTTAATTGAGACCGTTTACGGAAACATGGTTGTGCAATTTTATGATGAAACCCCCAAACACCGCGATAACTTCATTAAACTGGCCGGACAAAAGTATTTTGACAGTTTGCTTTTTCACCGAGTCATCCGCGATTTTATGATTCAAGGCGGTGACCCTGATTCCAAAGGGGCTCCAGCCGAAAGTCAATTGGGGAACGGGGGGCCGGGTTATGAAATTGATGCAGAATTTATACCCTCGTTATACCATAAAAAAGGGGTTATTGCAGCTGCCCGCGAAAGCGATCAGGTAAATCCCCAAAAAAAATCTTCTGGGAGCCAGTTTTATATTGTTCAAGGAAAAGTCCTTACCATGGAGCAATTGAAGCAGATGGAAGAAAAAATCAATTTCCCAAAAAAGAAACAATTGGTTTTTAATTATATCGAGAAACCTGAAAACAGATCATTAAAACTCAAGATTGACTCTTTACAAAAAATCCGCGATCTGAAATTGCTGAATGAAACATTTGGTGAGATTTCAAAAACGGTAGAACCCGAATACCAGAAGCTGGAATTATTCAAATATTCCGAGGAACAAATTCAAGCTTACACTACAATCGGTGGAACACCTCATTTGGATCAGAACTACACGGTTTTTGGCGAAGTGGTGGAGGGATTAAATATCATCGACAGCATTGCCATGGTACCAACCGATAAAAACGATCGTCCATTAACTGATGTTATCATGAAAATTTCGATAATTGAGGAATAGCTTTTTAAAGTTTATTTTCTACCGATCGGACCTTTTCTTCCAACATGTTCGAGGCTCCCGATTTTATATCCAGTTTGATGGTAGCATAAATTCTGGTGGAATCAGTTTCCAGAAGAGCGGCAGCCTGTTCTACCAACAAAAGAGCCTCCCCAACCGTGGGGGTTTCAACCAATGTCCCCATAGCTGTAAGCTGATAAGGAAACCCGCTGTCCTTAATCAACTGAACCACCCGGCTTACCTGGGGACTTACATGAGCGCCTTTGTCCGTTGGGAAAATGGCAAAATCCATCAAAACAGCCATACACAGTAAGAGTTAATTGTTTTTAGAAGGAGGAGTTCCTTTGTTTTTGTTTTTCGGGTCGGTGGTTTTTCCCTTTTTATCCTTTTTCAGATGCGGGGGGGTAACCGTAGCCATTTCCCAATCAAACTCCAAATCCCAGTTACTTTTGGTTTCAACCTCTTTTGGGAAATAATATACCTGTTCCGGATGCTGCAACAACAAGAAGTTTCCAGTATCCCATTTTTTGTTCGGGTTTGTATCGTTAAATAATTTCAGCAAATATTTTTTGGGAACCAAATAAGGAATCGTTAAAGAGGTATCGCCTTGAATAAACCACTCTTGTTGAACCGTTTCTTTTTCATCCATTAATTGCATCACCGATGGAAAACCAACTTTGGTAAGGTGAAGGGTAAGGTTGCTGTAATAATCGAGCCCCCGGGTGGTAAACGCGTATTTTAATGTGTCGTTGGCATTTCCAAACAAATCAATAAAGGCTCCCGAAGGAATTAGCAACTCGTATTTTTCCTCTTCCTCTTTAACAAAATCAATCAAATATTTCCGGGTCTGCAACGAGTCTTGAAAAAGTTTGAATTTTATAGGCTTCTTTATGGTATCATCCACAATTTTAATTAGTTGAATGTTTTGGGTATTAACGGATTTTAATGGAAAACGGGCAACCAATTCAACGGGTTTGTTCAATTCAAAAGGAGCTTTGGCATTACAGCTAAAGGTTAACTCCGATGGTTTGGGCCCCGAATCAACTTTTTGATTTTCCTCTTTTTGGTTGAACAGGTTCAAACCAAAACGGCCCTCCTTTTTAGTTTCTTTAGGTTTTTCATTTTCCACCTCTTTGGTTTCAAAAAAGGCCAATAGGGTATCTGTTTTTATGTAATCCACGAGGTTTGAGTCCTTCATTGTGTATTGGATTTGCAACTTCAAGCTGTCGCGATGGAACAAGGCCGTATCGGTAATCCAAAAAACCAGCGAATCATTTTTAGGCGTTTTTTCTTGTACAAACCAAGGCTCAGCAACGGTTGAATCAATGAGGGGTTGGATATGAAAACTGCTGTCCACAGGTTTATTGAAAGCCAGAACCACCTGTTGCCTCTCTAACCGGTAAAGGTTTTTAAAATACTGGAAGCCAAAATCTTCGGCAAACAGGAACAGTTGAATATTTCCGATGGTGGTCACCATGTTTTTCCGGTGTACCACAGAATCCATATAAACCGTGTCTTTTCGGTCGGGAGAAATGGAACTGATAAGGTGGAGGGTGTCCACAAACTCTTTTTCCACAAAACCCGGCATGTAGGCCGAATCTGTAAAAGCAACGGCCTCGGTGGGCAAGTCAAACTTAAGGTTATTGTTTTGATCTTTCAGGGCAAAAATCCGGTAGGGCTTGTTTTTCAAATTGGTTACCATAAAAGTCCCATTTTCATCGGTTTTTGCAATATAGGCAGGTAGGGTTTTCCTCGGGACGGAATCTACCAATGTTTCATAAAGCATTACATAAATGCCGGTTTCGGTCTTGTAATTAAATGCATCCCGTAAAGTCCCGCCAAGGTAAATGGAATCGAAAACAGGCCCGGTTGAAAACTCAAATTGAAAATTTGGGAGCGGGTTGTTTTCCGTCAAATCGGATAAAGCGCCATAAAAGTTGAAATTGTAGGTAGTGCTGTCTTTCAGGATATTGTTAATTTTCACAATCACGTTTTTTCCGCGGAGCTTCACATCTGGTTTCTCAGGCAGGGGAGGAGAAACCAATAATTCCTGCCGGATGTTTTTCAGAACCACAAACTCATTGAATTGAATCAAGAACCGGTCGCCTGTAAAGTTGGTGGAATAGTTTACCGGTTTGCTTTTTAATGGAACAGGAGGGGTGTCATCTTTTGGCCCTCCCATGGGAGATGATTGTCGGGCACAGGCCAAGGCAATAAGAGCAAAGAACGCGGCCACATATAGATTATTCGTAACAAAACGGTTAAATAAACTCATGAGATGGATGATTTTTTTAAAAGAATTTTAAGCTATCAAAAACCCTGCAAAAAAAATTTGGAACAACAAATTAACAGCAAAAGCACAGAAAAATCCGTTACTTTACTTTGCAAACATACAAAGTTTTATGGATACTTTTCAACGCTTTTCAACCATTCAGCGCAAAGCTCTTGTTGCCCAGATGGCGGGGATTCATTTTGATATAGTGGTTTTTGGAGGAGGAATTACAGGTGCTGGAATCGCTTTGGATGCGGCAGATCGTGGCCTTTTGGTCGCCCTGTTCGAAAACAACGACTTTGCCTCGGGAACCAGTAGCCGATCAACCAAACTGGTGCATGGCGGGTTGCGGTACCTCGAAAAACTTCAGTTCCGGTTTGTGGCTCAGTTGGGAAAAGAGCGAAAAATCCTTCACGACAATGCAACCCACAATGTTATACCCGTTCCGGTACTTTTGCCCATTGTAAAAGGGGGGCAATTAAAAAGGAGCCTTTCATGGATGGGATTATTAATTTATGATTGGCTGGCCGGAGTAAAAAAGGAATATCGGACCCAATGGATACCTAAACAGGAATTATTGAATAAATATCCGTTCATGAATAGCGCCGGACTCAAAGGGGCTTACCGATATTATGAATACAAAACCAATGATGGACGGTTGGTGATTGAGACTTTAAAAAAAGCTGTGGACGAAGGTGCGTTAGCCATCAATTTTTGTCAACCGCTAGAACTTATGTGTACTCAAGGCCGTGCCTCGGGGATAAAAATTCACGATTTGATCCAAAAACAGGAATTTGTAGTAAAGGCGAAGTGTTTTATCAATGCAACCGGACCTTGGTGTAGCGAATTTATGTTAAAATTGGATGAGGGAATCTCTAAAAAACTTTTTCCAACCAAAGGAGTTCATTTGGTGGTTTCCCACAAGCGGTTTCCAATTTCCGAAGCGTTTTATTTCGACACCCAAGACAGGCGGATGATTTTTGCCATCCCCAGGCAGCAGCATGTGTATATCGGGACTACAGACACACCGTTTATTGGCGATTTGCGACATCCCCGGTTGGAAAAATCCGATTTGATTTATTTGTTGGAATCGGTGAACGAAAAATTTAAAGGCCTTCAATTAACCGATGCCGATGTAGTTTCCTGTTGGTCAGGGTTGCGGCCGCTAATACAGGAGGTTGGTAAAAAGCCCAGTGAAATTAGCCGCAAGGAGGAGCTTTTTGTTTCCCGTTCAGGGATAATAAGCATCACAGGCGGAAAACTAACAGGATATAGGTTAATGGCCAAAACAACGGTAGATTTAATTTTTAAGCAGCTCCATCTGCCAAGAAAAGCATGTAATACTCATCAAATCAGGGTTTCAGGCAGTCAATGGCAAAACCCGCCCGAGATGAAAAAACTGGTGGAAATTGCCGATCAATACTTTGATTTTGCCAAACAGACCGGTATTTCGGTAGCCTCTTTTAAAAAGCTGTTTTATCGGTATGGAACCAATATTGATGTAATTACCGAAAAAGCCTATGAATGGCTACGTACTGAGTTGGATGCAGAAAAACTTTGGTTGAAAGCTGAAGTTTGGTATTCGGTAACTCACGAAATGACGGCCGATTTATCCGGATTTTTTATTTATCGGACAGAAATGGTTCTTTTTGAACCACAACAGGTCACAGAACAATTGCCCTTTGTGGCCGGGTGCATGGCCGGATTGTTACAGTGGGATTCCGATGAAACGGACAAACAAATCAATCAATTTCAGGAACACTGGAAGGAATATCAACGATGACGCAGCGTGAACACGTTTTAAATGGGGTGAAGTTAAATCTTTGGGTTACCCTCCTTGTGGTTCCTGTTTGGGGAATGGCTTGCCTTCCGTTTATTTACAATTCAGGATGGACACCATATTGGCACAAAGTTTACGCTTTATTGGATACAAAGTTTTTCATTTTGCTCCCGTCCGGCATTTTTGTACATGAGATGTTGCATGCCCTTACCTGGATGTTATTAAACCAGCAGGGTTTTGCATGGGTCAAATTTGGATTCAATGTAAATGCACTTACTCCTTACACCCATTTTAAAGCACCTATGAAAGTATGGAAATATGTGCTAGGCGGTGCCATGCCCGGATTTATTATGGGTTTTATCCCGGTGGTTTTGAGTTACTTTTTTGGATCAGCAATCTTAAATTTTGTTGGATTCCTGTTCCTTTGGGCGGCCGGCGGAGACATAATTTCATTAATGATGCTTCGAAAAGTAAATAGAAACGATTTTGTATTAGATCATCCTGACAAAATGGGATTTTTAGTGGTAGATGAAGAATAATCGTTCTGAATTAATTAGAAAATACAGGAATAATGTCTTTTGAAAGTCAACGAAAAATTTTAGGTTTGTGTTTTTAATTTTAAACACATGTTAAAACAGTATCCACTAAAATGAGCCCCCTCAGAACCTTGTCCTTGATTATTTAATTGTTGATAAAATAATGAATCAATGTTTTCTGTACTATGGCCCCCAACGTGTCGTATGGGTTATTGACTTCAGTACAAATCAAGCCTACATCTTTTGCATAATATTCCTTTAGGTTCCATTTGGCATAAGTCATTGAATCGGTAAATTCAACCACCACCAGCACGTTGTAATACTTGGCCGAGTCGGCATCGGCACTCACCGAAGGAATAAAAACGAATATGGAATCGAGTTTACCGATGGTTTGCCGCTTGATGGCCTCTCCGTTAACAGTATCAACCACCCAAGGAACTCCGGTACTCTCTGAAAGGAGTTGTTTTACTGGAAACCGGGTTGAGTGTTGGGTAATCTTATATTCATATAAATATTGCCCATTGATGCACGGTACCAACTTTTCATCGGTATATTCGTTACTGTTGATAGACGATTGGTAGCTATGTGCCACATAATCTGGAAGGACCGAGGTGCGTTCGCCATTGCTATAAAACCACCACGAACCGGGATAGGCCGGAAAGTATTCCTTTGGGTAAACAACCGACAATTCCGACTCCTCGCCACAAGAGGCCAGAAATCCAATAAAAACCAAGGCAATTAAATAATTTTTCATGCTATTTTTTTGATGTGGTTTGAGGCATTCCTGGTTTTAGGGAATAATACAAAAAGGCAAACCCTGCCAAAACAAAGGGAATGCTCAACCATTGTCCCATGTTCAATGACATGCTGGCTTCAAAATCTACTTGATCTTCTTTAAGGAATTCGATAAAGAAACGGGCCGAAAAAAGTAAAATTAAGAATACCCCAAAAATAAAACCGTGACGATCTTTTTTGTATTCCTTCATAAAAATCCAATAGAGTAGCACAAAAATAAACAGGTACGACAAAGCTTCATAAATCTGGGTTGGGTGTTTTGGAACAGTTTCGCCCCGTAACTCAAATATAAAACCCCAAGGTAACGTGGTTTGATGGCCATATATTTCGGAATTCATCAGGTTCCCGGAACGGATAAAAAATCCGGCTAAGGCAACTACTATCACTATCCGATCCATGATCCACAAAAAACTTCTCTTTTGTTTCCGGACAAACAGATACAATGCAATTAAAATCCCGATAGCCGCACCGTGACTAGCCAATCCCCCTTGCCAAACCATTAATATTTTTATGGGATGCGCCAAGTAATACTCAGGTTCATAAAACAGGCAGTGGCCTAAACGTGCCCCTAATAAAACCCCAAGAAACATATACATGGTCAAACTGTCCAAAACTTCCTGTTTGATTCCTTCGCGCTTAAAGAATTTTAGCATAATGTAATAACCTGCGACAAACGAAAGGGCAAACAACAAACCGTACCAGCGAGGCCCCCATTCACCGATGGTGAAAATCTCGGGGGTCACGTTCCAATGGATATAATTGAGTATCATTTTCAAAATTTTTTCGCAAAGTAACAAAATAATCATACTGCAAACGTAAAATTCATCTGAATATTCCAACACCATTTAGCGGACTTGCTGCCCCAATAAACATTTTTGACCATTTTTCCCCAAAATTAATTTTAGGATCCGCTAAAAGAGCTTCCCCTCTTGTGAGTGAAAGTTATTTTGACAATGGAATGAAAAAACTTGGGCTTGTATAATTTTTTTAAACTATTTTTGAAAGAATCATATTTTTAAAAAATAAATATTTGTATTAGTTTTGGTTGTTCAACAAACAGTTCATGAAACCTCGGCTCTTAATTAATTATTTGTTGAACAATAGTTTGTCAACCAAATTTGTGTGTTTAACTGATAGAATTTCAGTAAATTGCTATGAACTAAAGAAGAACGAATGAAAAAAGCACTTGTCATCCTACTACTTTTTGTATTAAATTTTTTCGCATTTGCTTCGGAAGAGATTGTTCTGAAAGGAGTCTATCAGGGTAAAAATATTTACATAATGAACCCATTTGCTGCATCGGGGGTGGGTTTTTGCGTGTTCGAAGTTACTGTAAACGGCCAATTAACAACCGATGAGATAAACTCCAGTGCTTTTGAAGTAGATTTAACGGTATTCCAATTTAAAAAAGGCGATAAAGTTATCATCATCATTAAACATAAAGACGGCTGCGTTCCAAAAATCATCAATCCTGAAGTATTAAAACCGCAAAGCACCTTTGAGGCTGCAAACATGAAAGTTGATAACAAGGGGGTTTTGACATGGACTGCCACGCTTGAAAGTGGTTCATTGCCATTTGTAGTAGAACAATTCCGGTGGAACAAATGGGTGAAGGTGGCGGAGTTGGAAGGGAAAGGAACTCCCGGTTCCAACGAGTATTCTGTAAAAGTACCAGCCCATTCGGGAAATAACCGTTTCCGTATCAAACAGGTGGACTATACCCGCAAACCCAGATATAGCAAAGAAATTAGGTACCGTTCCCTAGAGCCGCCGGTTACCTTTTCGCCTCCAAAACCAGAAAATGAGATTGTTTTTTCGCGGGAAACTTTCTTTGAAATATATGATTATTATGGAAACTTGGTGGATAAAGGTATGGCTTCAAAAGTGGACATCAGTAAACTAACCAAGGGGGATTATTTCCTGAATTACGACATCAACACGGTTACGTTCAAGAAGAAATAGCAGGAATATTCCGTTTCCTTTTAAATTCTCCTTTAGCAGTTTGCTCTTCAATTCCTACAAAAAATACTCATAAAAACTGCCATTCCTTGGAATAACCAAGGTTTGGATTCCTAAAAGCTGGGCTGCTTCGGCATTTTCCCGGGTATCTTCAATAAAAAGGGTACGTTCGGGGTTTAGTTTCTGTTCCGCCAATACCTGTCTGAAAATTTCCTTATCGGGTTTTATCAAACCCATTTCATACGACACATACGTTTTGTGGAACAAGTCGTTAAACCCAACCCCATATTCCTTTTCAAGTTTTGCTGCAAAAAAATCGAAATGAATGGAATTTGTATTGCTCAATAAAAACAATCGGTGGTTTTTCTTTAACCATTGAATACGTTCAATCCGTTTGGGTTTATAATCCACCAGCATGGCGTTCCAGGCGTGGTTAAATGATTCGTCATTAATCTGTGTCCCTAAAAGTTGATTCACCTTCAGCCGTAATTCATTTGGTTGTAACCGTCCCGTTTCAAATTCCAGTAGCAAGCCACTGTGCATCATCTCCTGAATTTGTTCTTTGGTGGCAAATTTGATAAACGAATTCCTGGTCCGTTCCGGGTCAATATCCAGGATAACTCCACCAAAATCGAAAATGATGGCATCATAATTTGATAAATCAACTTTCATACGACTGATTTTTGGCTGCAAATATATAGAAAGATACCTGAGACAAAAAGAAACCCGGGGTTGAATGTCTGTAGGTGTTTCAGTATTCGGCTGCGTAAATGATAAATTTCAGGTTAATTTCCTTTTTTATGTTTTTCGGCGTAAACACTGGGCAACAAACCGAATTCCTCTTTAAAGTACCGGCTAAAATATTTTGGGTTGTTAAAGCCTACCTGGTAAGCAATTTCGGACACAGAAAGCTGGCTTTTGCCAAGAAGCTGGGCGGCCCTTTTGAGACGGATGATGCGGATAAACTCAATCGGGGTTTTACCTGTAATGGAAAGCAGTTTTTTATACAAATGCACCCGGCTCATCGACATTTCGTGGCTGAGCATCTCCACTGAGAAATCGGGGTTATCCATGTTTTCTTCCACACATTTTATGGCGCTTTCAATCAGTTTTTCATCTAACGAGGAGATATTGATCTCGCTGGGGTTAATTTCGCGCTTCTGTTTTATCTGATAATGCATTTCGGCACGTTGCTCGAGCAATTTATTGATGCGCAGCAGTAAAATGTCGAAGTTAAAAGGTTTGGTAATGTACTCGTCGGCTCCCAGTTCAAGCCCCTGGACAATATGTTCTTTTGCGGTATGCGCCGTTAACAGAATGACTGGAATATGCGAACTCCGCATGTCGTTTTTAATGCGCTTGCATAGCTCATACCCATCCATTTCGGGCATCATTACATCGCTAATCACCAAATCGGGTAATTTGTGTACAATAATTTCAAATGCATCTTTTCCGTTTGGGGCTTCCAACACGTCATAATGTTCCAACAAGCTGCTGCAAATAAAATTACGGAAGTCTTCATTGTCTTCAACTACCAGAACACACTTTCGGGTCCCATCAATGGTGGCTTGCGGTGTTTCAAGTTCGTCCTCATGATAGGTGCTAAGGGTTTCTACCAATTCGTGGCGTTCAAAATCGGTTAACAAACTGTTTACCATTGGTATGGTGAAAATGAAGATGCTGCCTTGAGCCCCATTGTTTTCCATCCAGATTTCGCCGCCATGAAGTTTTACATATTCTTTACTCAGGTGAAGCCCGATACCGCTGCCTGCCTTGGCATCAGCCGTATTTACCTGATAAAACCGCTCAAAAATCCGGCTTTTATCCTCATCTTTCACCCCTATCCCATTATCGGCAACACTCACTTTCAATAACTGATGGTTATTGTTTTCGTTCACCAGTGTCAATTTCACGTCAATGTTTCCTCCCACCGGGGTAAACTTATAGGCATTGGAAAGTAAATTGTTGATGATTTTCGAAATTTTATCCTCATCAAAATTCATCCGGATTTCTTCAGTCACCGATGAAAAGGTAAGATGCATGTTTTTCTTTTCATACATCTCGGCAAACGACAGACAGGTTTCGCGGATAAACTGCACAATATCTCCGGTAGAAAGGTTCAATTTGTGTCCTTGCACGTCCATCTTCCTGAAATCGAGAAGTTGGTTCACTAGTTGCAGCAACTTGTTTGCATTCCGGTTAATTAATTTCAGGGCCTTCTTGTCCTCCTCATTATCCATAGTTTTGATGAGTTTTTCCAATGGAATAATAATGAGCGATATTTGAGTCCGAAATTCATGGCTAATGTTGGTAAAAAAACGGAGTTTCATTTCATCCAGTTCGCGGGTCCGTTTGGCTTCAAGACGTTCCTGTGCCAATTGAAACCGCATCTTTACCCGCCTACGGAAGAATGTCCCCGATAAAATTAACAATCCGGTAATCAAAAGATAATAAAGGATGTAAGCCCACGTGCTTCGCCAAAATGGCGGATGAACAACCAAATTCAGTTCAATGGGATTTTCGGTCCAATAGCCATCGTTGTTGGCCGCCTTTACTTTAAAGGTATATTTCCCGGGGTTCAGGTTGGTGTAGGTGGCACTGTGCCGGTTCCCCGATATGGTAGTCCAGTTCAAATCGAACCCTTCCATTTTATATGAATATATGGTTTTATCGGGAAGCAAATAATTCAATGCCGAAAATTCAATGGTAAAGATATTTTGATTGTGTTCCAGCTCAATTAGTATGGTATTTGAAATACTCTTTTCAAGAATCTTCCGTTTTTGATATACCGAATCAATGAACACCGGTTTATTGAACAGCAAAAAATTGGTAAAAACCAGGTTGGGGCGGTTGCGGTTGTATTTGATGTTGGCAGGTAGCACACTGTTATAGCCATTGGTCCCTCCAAAAAGAATTTCTCCTGATGAGGTTTTGTAGGCCGATCGTTCGTTAAATGCTTTTCCTTGCAGCCCATCTTTTTCGTCATAATTGCTAGGAATAAAATTATATTCGCCAGTTTTTGGGTTGATGCTCAACACAATGTGTGACAATCCATTGGCGGTGCTAATCCAAATATTCTTCTGGTCATCTTCCAGAATCCCACAAATCACATTGTCGGCAATTCCTGACTCTTCATTAAGCAATATCAGATCGTCGTTTTTAGGGTTAATAATGTTTAATCCGCCCCGGGTTCCTACCCAAATTAACCCTCTTGAATCTTCATAAACGGATAATACATTCCTGTTTGTCAATGGTTTGGTTCCAGAAAAATTGCCCTGAATAATTTGAAAAGTCCCGGTTTTCGGGTAATAAATTGAAACACCATGTGCTGTGCCAAGGAGGAGATTCTTCTCTTTTGTCTCCTGAATACACAAAACATAGTCGGAAGCAAGCCCAGGGTGCGTTTGAGAGGTATGATGCTTAAAAAAACCGGTTTGCACGTCAAAACAATCTATTCCTCCTCCCAATGTTGCTATCCAAAGGTTTCCCTGGTTGTCTTCTACAATATCCCAAACCAAATCGCTGGCAATGGAGTTTGCATTATTGGCCTGATTGCGGTAATGAATAAACCTTCCACCATCGTAACAATTCAGCCCCCCTTGATAGGTCCCTGCCCAAATCCGGCCTTTGCGGTCACAAGTTAGCGATACAACCACATTATTCGAAATACTTTGTGGGTTATTTGGATTGTGCTGAAACAGCATCTGCTTTTTTGTAACATTATCAATCCGGATCAATCCCTTATTATTGCTGCCAATCCAAAGGTTTCCCTCCAAATCTTCCTGAAAATTGTTGATGTCGTTATCAAACTCAGCTTCTAATCCAGAAACATTAAACCGTATGTGGTTAAATTTAAAGATGCTCTCGCTGTAATAAGAAATCCCGTACTTGTAAGTGCCTGCCCACAAGATGCTTTCTGAGTCACAGTACAAACACATGATGCTCTTTTCGGCAAGGCTTCGTGGGTCTTTGGGGTTGTTTTCGAGATAAACTACATTTTCAATGGATTTGTTAATCACATTGATGCCTCCATGGTCTGTGGCTATCCAAATCAGTTTTTGTGTATCTTCAACAATATCTTTTACTGTATTACTCGATAATGGGAACTTACAACCTGCAGAATTAGTTAAATGGTGCCATTTTTTACCGCGAGACGAAAAATAAAAGGCCCCTATGGGATTTGTTTCCTGAAAAAGCCAAATATCTTGATCTGTATCAACATAAATATTGAAGCTATTCACCGATGAGCCTCCAGTTAACAATGGAATATTTATGGCCGGTTCCCCCTCTAACGATTCTGTATTTACTGCAACAATTTGCCCATCGGTAAAAACGGCATACACCCAATGGTCATAATGAAAAAAATCTGTAATTGTTTTACCTGAGAAGGCTTCTACCTTTTGCCATTTATTCTCCTCACCCGAATAATTAAAACACTCCTGTTGGTTGTTGGTTAGCCAAAAGTTCTTTTGGTGGTCGATAAATACCAAAACCAAGGAATCGGTAAAACCAAGAGAGGAAAGATACGGGTTGATGGGGAAAATGAATTTTTCGGTTTCGGGAAAGAAAATGGACAACCCTGCCCCGGTATTTACCCACAGGTTTTCTTGATAATCTTCCTGAATGTCGATAATAGAATTTTCGATGATGGAAGTTGCATCTGTATCGGAATGGGTAAAAATTTTAAAGCCATTGCCATCGTAGCGGTTCAGTCCCGAGGCGGTACCAAACCACATGAATCCTTTGCTGTCGCGGAACATGCAATTAATTTGGTTATTCGATAACCCTTGGTTGATGGTCAGGTGTTTGAAGGAATATTCGGTTTGAGATACACCTACCAGTGATGGCATCAGCATACAACAGAAAATGCCGAAAGCCGCTTTCAAAAGAATAGCTGCACCAAAAAAGTTTCTGAATTTCATCCGCTTCTTGCTCATTCCAATAAAATTAGTTGCCCGGCAAGCCTTTTGGTTTGCAAAGTAATACTTTTTTTGAAGATTTGGATGGCCGTAAACTAGGAAACAAAAAGGGTGCTTGCAGCCGAAACCACCAACACCCTCGTTTTTCACCAAATAAAAGTTTAACCTTTGGTTATATTTTTATACATTTCAAATGTAATGTGCAATCCATTATTTCACAGCCTCGTTGTACCGTTTTTCAACGCTTTTCCAATCTACAACATTCCAAAACTGGTCAACATAATCGGCCCGTTTGTTCTGATACTTTAAATAATAGGCGTGTTCCCAGACATCGATGGCCAGAATTGGCGTACCTTTTACTTTGCTTATCGGCATTAAGGGATTGTCCTGATTGGGTGTCGAAACAATCTGCAGCTCTTTGTTCGAAACTACCAGCCAAGCCCATCCAGAACCAAATTGACCTAATGAAGCTTTTTTAAATGCCTCTTTAAACTGGGCAAAATCGCCCCATTGAGCTTTAATGGCGATAGCTACATTCCCAGTGGGTTCTCCGCCGGCATTAGCAGCCATGCAGGCCCAAAAGAAATCGTGGTTCCATGAACCTCCGGCGTTGTTACGGATGGCGGCTGGAACCTGTTCATCCACTGCACCAATAATTTGTTCCAGCGTCATTTTTTCAAAGGCCGTTCCCACAATAGCCTTATTGGTATTGTCATAATAGGTTTTGTGGTGTCTGCTGTAATGAATTTCCATGGTCAGAGCATCAATATAAGGCTCTAAAGCGTTGTATGCATAAGGAAGTGTGGGTTGGGTCAATTGTGCAAAACTTGTCGTCTCCATAAGTAAAAAAATTAATATTACATTGAATGTTTTCATAAAAACGGTTTTATTTTTAATCATTCTAAATAAATTGATTCGATGCTAAAACGGATGGTCTTTCTTTTTGTTCGCTAAAAAGAAAAATAATTGTTCAAAATAATAAAAAGCTATTCAAAAGAAAGGTTACAAAACTGTGGAATGATAAATATAAACCGGATGGTGGTATAATAAAAATGTTGCCCTACAAAAGGTTTTGGTTAAGCAGCGGAAGCTGATGAATCTTTTCAACTAGGCTTGCCTTTAGCTGGTAGTTTTTAAGATTTATCAAATGGTTGGCATGGTGCATATCGGTCCCTAGCCATTCCACCAAACGGTGCTCAATAAGGAACTCTCCGGCCCGGCAAATTTCAGGGCCATAATTCCCAAATAATGATAAAAGATTGACCTGAAAAAGCACGTCGCGATCTTTCAATTCCAGCAGTTCTTTGGGATTCTGATTCCAATATAAATACCTTTCGGGATGGGCTAGGATGGGCTTGTAACCATTGGTCTGTAATTCAAAAAAAGCTTCTTTCATGTTTCTGGGTGGTTCCACGAATGAAAATTCCACCAAAACATAACGCTGGCCAAAAGTTAACAGTTCCTCATTGCCAATTTTTTTCAAAAAATCGTAGTCAATATAATATTCGGCGGCGGCTTCCACGGTAAGCTTTATTCCAGCATTTTTTATGGCCCCGTTCAATTGCAACAATCCCTTTTTGATGATTTCGGGTGTGTTGCGGTAAAAGTCGCTCATCACGTGGGGGGTGGTTACCGCTTTTTGATAACCCAAATCGACCATCCCTTGCGCCAGTACCAATGAATCGGACATGGATGGCGAACCATCGTCAATCCCGGGAATTAAATGGGAATGAATGTCACCTCCCAGGAAAGATAAATCTACCGGAACCAGTGGTTCTTTTTTTTGAAATATCTTTCCCAGGATGTTCATCTGAATTTATCTGTTATGGTACATTTTCGTGTAATAGTCGGTATAAGCCCCTGAAACAATCCTATCCATCCATTCCTGATGGTCCAGATACCAGTCAACGGTTTTTTCGAGACCAATTTCAAAGGTAAGGGAAGGTTTCCATCCCAATTCTTTTTCAATCAGTGAGGCATCAATGGCATAACGCAAATCGTGTCCCGCACGGTCGGTAACATAAGTAATCAGCTTTTCCGATTCCCCGGCTTCGCAGCCAAGTTTTTTATCCATCACCTTACAAAGTAGTTTTATCAGGGCAATGTTTGTCCATTCGTTGTGTCCACCAATGTTGTAGGTTTTTCCATTCGCGGCTTTATGGTAAATCAGGTCAATAGCCGATGCGTGGTCTTCAACATACAACCAATCGCGGATATTTTCTCCCTTTCCATAAATGGGAATGGGTTTTTTGTTTTTTATGTTGTTGATGGCCAAGGGTAACAGTTTTTCAGGAAACTGGTTGGGTCCATAATTGTTTGAGCAATTGCTCACAACGATAGGCAGTTTATAGGTGTTTTTGTAAGCCCGAACAAAATGATCGCTCGATGCTTTCGATGCTGAATAGGGGCTTTTGGGATCGTAAGAGGTTTCCTCGGTAAAAAATCCAGTGTCGCCCAATGCACCATAAACTTCATCTGTTGAAATATGGTAAAAGCGTTTCCCCTCGAAGTTCCCTTTCCATTGCTCTTTGGCAGCATTCAGCAGGTGAACGGTCCCTAAGACATTGGTGTTTATAAAAGCCATCGGGTCGGTAATGGAGCGGTCCACATGGCTTTCGGCAGCCAAATGGATGATGCCGTCGAATTGATATTTTGTGAATAAGCCCTCAATAAATGCGGCATCGACAATATCGCCTTTCACAAAGGTATAATTGGGTTTTTTATCAACATCCGAAAGGTTCTCGAGGTTTCCGGCATAGGTAAGTTTATCCAGGTTGATGATTTGGTAATCCGGATATTTATTTACAAACAGACGGACCACGTGCGATCCGATGAAACCGGCTCCTCCGGTAATAAGAATGGTCTTATTCATTTTATAAATTTTACTAATTAATGCCCGTTCAACTACTTATTGTAAATTAAAAGTGCAAACATACACAATTTTGATTTTTGGGATGGTGCTATCCCGAGATAAAATTGTTAATTTTGCAGCATATCTAAAAACGGATGCAAGACATTAACAAGTATATCAGCGGATTGTTATTTATTCATGATTGTGTGATTCTCCCCGGTTTTGGTGGCTTTGTGACCAATTACCAATCGGCCAGGCACAATGAGTTGAGCCATACCTTTTATCCCCCACAAAAAGACCTGATTTTTAACAAAAACCTGACTTACAACGATGGCTTGCTGATAAACTATTTAGCAAAAAACCATCATATCCCTTACACCGAAGCCGAGGAACGCATCCAAAACGAGGTACAAAAAGCCTGGTTACTGCTCGAAAAGGGCGAACCTGTAGTATTTGAGGGAGTTGGAACTTTTCAGTACGACAAGAACCAGAACTTGACATTTACCCCGGCAGAGACAGAGAACTTTTTAACCGATGCTTACGGGATGTCCTCCTTTAGGTTTCCTCCGTTGAATTACCAAAAAAATGGCCGCGATATTATCCCACTATATAATTCTCAGAACATGAATGAGGGCGTAAAAAAGACACTGAAAATTGCAGCCATTGTGGTTCCCATTGTGGGCGTTCTTACCCTGATTCCGTTAACCAGAGACTATAGGAATCAGCAGACTGCCGGATACACGTTTATTGATACAAACATTGAAGAACCCATAGAAGCCACGCATTCTGCCATGGCTGAAGATTCAAACATGGAGGTGGTTTTAGACAATTCAACAGATAAACGGCAGGCCTTGTTTTATACCGAGGAACCCAAACCTGTGATTGTAAAGCAAAACACCGATGGCCTTACCTTTTATATTATTGGAGGAAGTTATAAAGACGAAACCAATGCCACGATTCATGCCGAGGCTTTCCGGAAAAAGGGTTTTGAAGCTCAAGTATTGCATGACAATGATCTTTATCGTGTTTCGTTAGCCACCTTTGACAATAAGGTAAACGCCCTGCATGAGCTGCGCCGCATCCGCAGCGAAGAGGAAAACGACCAGGTTTGGCTGTTTTCGAAATAATCGGGAAAGATTTCATGCCGGGGTCAATTATTTTTATACCAATTAAAAGGCTCTATCGCTGGGTGAGAAGGTTTTGATAAACCATAAGTGAAGATTTCATCGCTGGTAAAAACCTAATGACCTCCTTCGTTTAACACCTTGGTTAACTTACCTTTTCGGAACAACAATCCGACAAATCCACTTTTAATAATCACTCATTTCATGACATTTTTATGTATTAATCCTGTTCGCCAGCAAACAGGGTTGGTTTATGATCCATACAAATAAAAAACATGCGGAAGATCCCATTCCAAGAATTAGGGAATTAGTGTTGTATTGTTATTGTTGAACAATTGCTTTTAATTCCACCTCAAATAAAAGACCCAAATGTCCGATTTTATTTTCAAAATGACTTTGATCCCATAAACTTTTTGTAATTTTGCCGGGTAAAACAAAAGCCTGCTACTTTTGTTTTGCTCAGTACAAATTTCGATAAGTGGCCGCAAACCTTGCAAAACTCAGGCTTTCTTATCTACAAGTTTTAAAAAATGAGCGATCAAGATACTATATTAAATGATGTAACGCAGAGCGAATACAAGTATGGCTTTGTCTCAGCCATTGAGAGCGAAACCATTCCCAAAGGATTGAATGAAGGGGTCATTCGGTTAATCTCTGCCAAAAAAAACGAACCCGACTGGATGCTCGAGTTCCGGTTGACTGCCTACCGTAACTGGCTTAAAATGAAAATGCCCGAATGGGCGCACCTGAAAATCCCGGAAATTAATTATCAGGATATTATCTATTATGCTGCACCCAAACAACAGGCAAAATATGAAAGTTTGGATCAGGTGGATCCTGAACTGCTGGAAACTTTCAACAAGCTGGGCATTCCGCTCGATGAACAAAAAATGTTGAGCGGTGTAGCTGTAGATGCCGTAATGGACAGCGTATCGGTAAAAACCACGTTCCGTGATACTTTGGCCGAAAAGGGAATCATTTTCTGCTCGTTCAGCGAAGCGGTACAGGAGCATCCCGATTTGGTCCGCGAATATATGGGCTCCGTAGTTCCACCTACCGACAACTATTTTGCCGCCCTGAATTCGGCTGTATTTTCCGATGGCTCGTTCTGCTACATTCCAAAAGGGGTGCGCTGCCCCATGGAACTAAGTACCTATTTCCGTATTAATGCAGCCAACACCGGGCAGTTTGAGCGCACACTCCTTGTGGCTGATGACGATAGTTATGTTTCGTATCTTGAAGGATGTACCGCTCCCATGCGCGACGAAAACCAGCTTCACGCGGCCATTGTGGAGATTGTGGCTAAAACCAACGCGCAGGTGAAATATTCTACCGTACAGAACTGGTACCCGGGCGATAAAAATGGGAAGGGCGGCATCTATAATTTTGTTACCAAGCGGGGTTTGTGCCAGGGAAAGGGATCAAAAATATCGTGGAGCCAGGTGGAAACAGGCTCGGCCATTACCTGGAAATATCCCAGCACCATTTTGCTGGGCGATAATTCGGTATCGGAATTTTATTCGGTGGCGGTAACCAACCATCACCAACAGGCGGATACGGGAACCAAAATGATCCATATTGGCAAGAATACCAAAAGTACCATTGTATCGAAAGGGATTAGCGCCGGGCAAAGCAACAACAGCTACCGAGGGCTGGTGAAAATTTCAAAACGGGCCGAAGGGGCACGGAACTTCTCGCAATGCGATTCGTTGCTGCTGGGCGATAAATGCGGTGCACACACTTTTCCGTACATTGAATGCGAAAATAATTCAGCCATTTTGGAACACGAAGCCACTACTTCGAAAATTGGGGAAGACCAGATTTTTTACTGCAACCAGAGAGGAATCTCTACAGAGGATGCCATTGGGATGATAGTGAACGGCTATGCCAAACAGGTGTTGAACACGTTGCCGATGGAGTTTGCCGTGGAGGCACAAAAACTGTTGCAAATCAGTCTGGAAGGATCGGTTGGTTGAGGAAGTATTTAGAGTACTTCGAGTATTTAGAGTTGAAAGTTAATAAAGTTGTAAATCAATAAAGACTAAGCCTAGGAGCTAACTTCTATAATCTAGTTTCTAGTATCTAAAAATCTAAACAAGAATGTTACACATAAAGAATTTGAAGGCCGGAGTGGACGGCAAAGAGATACTAAAAGGCATCAACCTGGAGGTAAAGCCCGGTGAGGTGCATGCGATTATGGGACCCAATGGTTCCGGAAAAAGTACCCTTTCGGCAGTTTTGGCCGGTAACGGACGGTTTACTGTAACCGATGGCGAAGCCACATTTAACGGGAAAAACCTGCTAGAAATGGCTCCAGAAGACCGTGCCCGCGAAGGGTTGTTCCTGAGTTTTCAGTATCCGGTGGAGATTCCGGGTGTTTCGATGGTAAATTTTATGAAAACGGCAGTAAACGAACACCGCAAATACCAAGGCTTGGAGCCGATGAGCGCCGGTGATTTTCTGAAAATGCTCCGCGACAAAAAACAGGTGGTCGAAATTGACGACCGATTGACATCGCGTTCGGTAAACGAAGGATTTTCGGGTGGTGAGAAAAAGAAAAATGAGATTTTCCAGATGGCCATGCTGGAACCCAAACTTTCCATTCTGGATGAAACCGATTCGGGCTTGGATATTGATGCCCTGCGCATTGTGGCCAATGGCGTGAACAAACTGAAAAACGCCAACAACGCAACCATTGTAATTACGCACTACCAACGGTTGCTCGATTATATTGTGCCCGATGTAGTGCATATTCTGTACAATGGGTTAATTGTTAAAACCGGAGGCAAAGAGTTGGCCCTGGAACTGGAAGCCAAAGGCTACGACTGGATTAAAGAAGCTGTAAAAGTTTAGAAAATTTCGAATTCAGAATGTCGGATAATGAAGGCTGAAGACTGTTCAACAGATTTCTTCGTCACGTAGGAATCAAAAAACAAAGAAAGAATTTATGAGCGAATCGATAGATAGCAACACCATGAAATACAAGCTGATAAATTTGTATCAGCAAAACCGTGCTTCCATTCTGGAGGGATTGCCCGAAAACATGAACCGATACCGCGATGCCGCCATACGCGATTTTGACCGGATGGGGATTCCTGAAAAAGGGGAAGAAAAATACAAATACACCGACTTGATGTGGGCCTTTGGAAAAACTTATGGTTATGCCTTTAAAGCCCATACCATTAATGTCGATTCCAGCACGCTGTTTCAGTGTGCAGTTCCCGACCTGGATACCCACACCCTGATTCTTGAAAATGGCTGGTTTTATGAACGTAACAACGAACATGCCGCCCTTCCTAAAGAGATTGTGGCATGCAGCATCCGCGAGGCATCGGTAACACATGCCGAACTGTTTGCCAAACATTACAACCAGCAAGCACAGGAACATCCTGAATCGGTGTCGGTTTTCAACACGGCTTTTGCCCAGGATGGTATGTTTTTATACATCCCCGATGGCTTTGTCATGGGAAAACCCATCCAGATTATCAACCTTTTACGGGGAAACAATCCCCTGTTGGTAAACCAAAGGAATTTAATTGTAGCCGGAAAAAACAGTCAGGCAAAGGTAATTGTGTGCGATCATACTTTGTCGCATCAAAACTTTTTATCGAATACGGTTACCGAGGTTTTTGTCGATGAACAGGCTGTGTTCGATTACTACAACATCCAAAACCAGCACAACCAATCGTCGCAAGTAGCCTCGTTATACATTTACCAGAAAAAAGGAAGCAACACCCTGACCAATACACTCACACTGCACGGCGGTTTTGTCCGCAACAATGTGTTTGTAAAACTGGCCGAAGAACATGCCGAAGCCCATGTGTATGGATTGTCGTTGATTGATGGTAAACAACATGTCGATAACTATACCTTTATTGACCATGCGGTGCCCAACTGCCTGAGCAACGAAATGTATAAAAACATTTTGGACGATGATGCTACCGGTGCCTTTAACGGACGGATACTGGTGCGTAAGGATGCACAAAAAACACGGGCTTACCAATCGAATAAAAATATTTGCCTAACACCTACCGCCCGCTTTTTTACCAAACCCCAACTGGAGATTTATGCCGATGATGTAAAATGCAGCCACGGTGCTACGGTGGGTCAGATAAACGAAGAGGCGCAGTTTTATCTGCAATCCAGAGGAATTGGGGGACGCGAAGCCCGCATGATGCTCATGTATGCCTTTGCTTACGAAGTGATTCGGAACATCCGGGTTCCGGTGTTGGTGGAACGCTACGGCGAACTGGTGGAACGTCGGCTACGCGGCGAGCTCAGCCGATGCGAAGGCTGTTTTGTGCATTGTAACTAATACGATGTGGGATTAGAGATTTTGAGATTCAAGACAATTTAACCCGTTGTTTTTTATAAATGTATTCAAAGATATTTTGAAAGGTTAATTGGAATGATGGAAAGTTGGAATCAGAAACGTAATACCACTATCTTGTTTTCCAATAAAGGCAACTAAAAAAAGTGAACCGTTTAACAGTCACGGGGTGACTTCCTATTTAAATGCACCCCATTATTATCCCAATACTGCCTTTCATTAAATAGTCACCCCGTGACTAAACAAAACAGTATCGACAAAGAATTTGTTTTTTACATACAAATACCTACTTTTACTTTCTAACCAAAGTACTAATTGACATGAAAACAACCCTATTAAGTATTGCCCTTTTTTTCAATTACATTTCATTTTCGCAAACCGTTACAAATGTTGATTCACATCAGGAAGGTAATAATATTGTCATAACTTATAAATTAACAGGTTGTACTCCTCAGCAGACCAGTGAAATATTCATTTATTATGCTCTTAACGATGAACGCTTTATAGGTCCTCTTAAATCGGTGACAGGTGATATTGGTAATAAACTGTTTACGAGTGGGGATAAAAAAGTCATTTGGGATGTTACAAAAGAATTGGGGGGGATTGATGGAAACGTAAAATTTAAGATTGAAACTATACCTGGGCAAAAAGTTAGTCTCCCTTCGGCCACGTCAGGTAATTTTAAGTGTGATATTTTAAAAACAGAAAGAAAGGGAACCGACTTATATGTTAGTCTTAAAATTACAAATACAGGAGAAGATGAAAACATTAGATTTTCTGGAGATCGGTGCAAGACAATTGATAAAAATGGTAATATAATATTATGCAAATCTTTTATTAATTCAGGTAAATCTTATACAACAGAGGACTTCATGTTGGTAAAAGATATTCCTCTCTCTTTCACTCTTATATTTAGCAATATAGATATGTCGTTTGAAGCTATATCATTACTTCAAATTGAATATCTCCATAAATATTCATGGTCATCAGGATTTCAATTCAAAAACCTTAAATTTTAAGTAATGAAATGGGCGGCTTTGATATTCATTGTGTTTTTAAGTGTTACGGTATTTGCTCAAACATCGGCTGAAAGCATGGTAAAACAATATTCAATTTCAGGAGAAAAACCTACATCTGCCATAAGTATTGCTAAACAATATCAAATATTAAATCAAAAAGTTAATAATACCTCTATTGCTAAAAATTATGTAATTGCAAATAGTATTTACTCAAATATTAGTTTCCCTAAGTATTATTCAATTGGGCATCTTGAAAAGGCGATTATTAAAGAAAACATTCAAACACCAGTTCAAATAAATAGTACTGCTCCAAAAACAGATAAGATAAACAGTAATACCTATGCACTTATTATAGGAAATGAGGATTATCAGACCTACCAATCAGAACTTAATACCGAGCAAAATGTATCTTTCGCAGTTAACGACGCAAAAACATTTAAAGAGTATTGTATTAACACGTTGGGGATTCCAACCCTGAATATCGTTTATTTAGAAAATGCTGGTTTGGTGAAATTTAAACAAGCAATTAACCAAATGAATTTATTGGCGAAACACAAAAATGGTAAAGCTAAAATTATTTTTTATTATGCAGGTCATGGTTTCCCAGACGAAAAAAGTCATGAACCATATCTTATTCCTGTTGATGTTTCTGGAAACCAATTAGATATGGCTATAAGTCAAAATTATGTGATAGATAAATTAACAGAATTTTCTTCTGAAAAAGTGATTGTCTTTTTTGACGCATGTTTTTCTGGTGGTGGCCGAAACCAGGGATTAGTTGCCGAAAGAGGCATAAAAATAATACCGGCACAAACTAAACTGACTAATAATCTGGTTGTATTTTCTTCGAGCAGTAGTAACCAAACATCGTTACCATACAATGAAAAACAACATGGCTTGTTTACCTGGTTCTTATTAGAAAAAATAAATGAAAGCAAAGGGGAATGTACTTTAGGTGAATTAGATAGTTATCTGGTTGAGAATGTTTCAATAAAATCGGTTTTGATTAACAAAAAAGAGCAAGTTCCTGTTACCCAAACAAGCCCCGAGTTAAATACCAATTGGAAAAACTGGAAAATATATTAACCATATTACTCAAATATTCAAGTTCATATTAAACTATTTCTTAGGAGTTTTATATTAATCAAGAGAATTCCTCGAGGCTTGCCTCGGGTTGTATAGAGGAAAGTTTGAAAACCTAAAGGTTTTCATGACGCTTTGAAAAAGCGTAAACTTGTAGAATGGAAGATCAACATATACAGTAGGTCAATATGGAAACATGGAAGTCATTAAGAGATATGTCGAAAATCAAGGAAAAGAATATAACAAGTTCATACAGAACAATTGAAACTGTGGTAGCATTAATCTACCGATACCTCGGGGCTTGCCCCGGGGTCATTCATTCATGTTTAATACTTTACACAAAAAACTTATATTCATTAAGTATATTTAATAAAAAACATATATTTGCAATATTTATTAAGTATATTTAATATGAATATAATAAAACGTGAAACCTACCTAAAACAAATCAGGCCCTATTATAACCAATCGTTAATAAAGGTTTTAACAGGTCAGCGCAGGGTTGGTAAAAGCTTTATACTAAAACAGGTCTATCAGGAATTGAAAGAAGAAAACCCGGAAGGGCATTTTATTTTCATCGATTTTGAGAGGATGGAATTTGATAGTATCAAAACTTATCAGGAATTACACGATTTTATCAAACAAAAAAGCATCACCAACCAGAACTACCTGCTTATTGATGAAATTCAGCAAATTGAAGGTTTTGAGAGGGCCCTTCGAAGCTTATTTTCAGAAGGCAATTACGATATTTATATTACAGGGAGTAATTCAAATTTGGTTTCAGGGGAGACGGCTACGTTTCTTAGTGGCCGTCAAATCGAAATAAAAATTTTTAGCTTATCCTATCTCGAATTTTTGCAATTTAACCAGTTGGAAGCCAATACTGTTTCATTACAGAGGTATCTTAAACATGGTGGCTTGCCTTACATAAAAAACCTTCCCAACGATGATGAAGTGGTAATGGATTATCTTAAAAACATTTATGCAACCATTCTATATCGTGATGTGGTGAGCCGGAACCAGATAAGGGATTTTCCGTTTTTAGAAAATTTAGTACGTTTTTTGGCAGAAAATACAGGAAGCCTGGTTTCAGCAAATAGTATTGCCGATTTCATTAAATCGCAACGGCAATCAAAATCGGTATCCGTCATTATTGGTTATCTCAATTACTTATGTCAGGCTTATTTAGTGAGTAAAGTATCACGCCAAGAGGTTAAGGGAAAACGGATTTTTGAAACAGGTGAGAAATATTATTTTCAGGATATTGGTTTACGAAACACCTTAACGGGATTTAATGCCGATGATATTTCAAAGGTAATTGAAAATGTGGTTTACAATTATTTAATTACCAATGGTTATAAGGTTAGAATAGGTAAATTGGGCGAAAAAGAAATTGATTTTGTTGCTGAAAAAAATGGTGAATACTCTTATTATCAGGTTACCTATTTATTAAGCCACGAAAAAGTCATTGAAAGGGAATTCGGAAATTTGTTGAGCATAAAAGATAACTATCCAAAATATGTGGTTTCAATGGACGATTTTCCCATTACATCCTCGTATCAGGGAATTAAGCAAATTTCGTTGTTAGATTTACTAACCAACAAAATTTAACTTGATACCGAACATCCTTTTTAGTTTATTGGTTAACATGATTCGTTCAATGTCACAAAGCCAACTTTATAAACACCATTTTGTTTTACCATCGCCCCTCCTTACCTTGCTACCCTGTAACCCTGCTGCCCAATTATAACTTTCCGTTTGATAAACATCCGAATTTCATTAAATTTGCCAGCTACAATTAAAATAAATGGTGATGATTGACAAAATCAAGGAGTTACTGAAAGAGACCGAAGCGTTTTCTATTAAAACGGGAGAAGAACTGGAGCAGTTCCGCTTAAAATATTTGAGCAAAAAGGGTGAAGTTTCGCTGTTGTTCAACGATTTTAAAAATGTGCCAGCCGAACTGAAAAAAGAGGTGGGTCTGGAAATTAACAAGCTGAAACAGTTTGCCCAGGAGAAATTCGATTCGTTTAAAGAACAACTTGACGATGCCCCAACCGGAACCAATTCATTGGATTTGACCCGCCCGGGAGAACCCCTGGAACTGGGTTCACGTCATCCTATTTCAATCGTTAGAAACGAAATTATTGGCATTTTCAGCCGACTGGGCTTTACCGTGGCCGAAGGTCCTGAAATTGAGGACGACTGGCATGTATTTTCGGCACTGAACTTTCCGCCCGAACACCCGGCCCGTGACATGCAGGACACTTTTTTTATTGATAAAGAAAACGAAATCCTTTTGCGTACCCACACCTCGAGTGTTCAGGTCCGGATGATGGAAAAAACACAGCCGCCCATCCGCAGTATTTTTCCCGGAAGGGTATTCCGCAACGAGGCCATTTCGTACCGGGCACACTGCATCTTTCATCAGGTAGAGGGGCTTTATGTGGACGAAAATGTTTCGTTTGCCGATTTAAAGCAGACCCTGTTGCATTTTGCCAAGGAGATGTTTGGCGAGAAAACCCAAATCCGTTTGCGGCCATCGTATTTCCCGTTTACAGAACCATCGGCCGAAATGGATGTGTCCTGCTCCATTTGCGGTGGAAAAGGCTGCAATGTGTGCAAACAAACCGGCTGGCTTGAGATTTTAGGCTGTGGAATGGTGGACCCCAACGTGCTTGAAAGCTGTGGCATTGATAGTGAAAAATATACCGGCTTTGCCTTTGGAATGGGCATTGAACGGATTGCTATGCTCAAATACCAGGTAAAAGATTTGCGCCTGTATTTTGAAAACGATGTGCGCTTTTTACGGCAGTTTAAGGCCGCGTATTAGTACATCGGTTTACATAAACAAAAAAGCAGGATTTTAATTCCTGCTTTTTTTATGAATAAATGGGAGTATTATTCTTTTTTTGTTGCACGGAACTCTGCTAAATCACTACTGATTTTATCGAGTACCGATTCTTTCAACGGATAGATAAACATAAACGCAGCTGCCAACAATGCTCCAATGGCAGGGAAGATACTCAACATCATGCGGATTCCCTCCTGGGTTTCGGCGGTTTGTGCCACATTGGCCTGATACCCATAAAAGCTTAGCAGCCATCCTGCCAAAGCAATTCCAATGGAAGCCCCAAATTTTTGCGACATGGAAGCTGCTGAAAATACCAATCCGGTAGCCCGGCGTTTGTTTTTCCATTCCGAAAAATCGGCGGTATCGGCATACATCGACCAAACCAATGGAAAAATGATTCCTGCGCTGATACTGATAAAGAACTGCATGATAAAAATGTAAGCCACATGGTTGCCTTTTAATCCGTAGAAAACCACACTTAACGCCGAAGCAATTAACATTGCCCAGAGGAAGGTATTCTTTTTGCCAATTTTATCGGAAACCGGTTTTGCCAGTACCACACCAATGATATTCGCGGCTTGCCCAAGCAACAGGTAAAGCGTACTTAAAGCAATGGAAATGTTGAGCGTATTGAACGACATGGCATTGTCTGATTGCACATAATATTTAAAGTAGTAAATGGCAGCGGCATCGCGGATAGTATTAAAGAAGATGGTTGAAATGCCGGCGCCAAGCAAAATAAACCAGGGAGCATTGCGCAACAGATCTTTTATATCGTCCGTTAACGAAGTTTTTTCTTCCAAAGGTTTCACCCGTTCTTTGGTCCAGAAAAAGGTAAGGAGGAAAAACAGCACGGCCAATAATGCAATTACAATCACAGCCTTTTGGTACCCTGAGCGGTAATTAATTTCTTTAATAGAAATTTTATCGATTTGGGTATCGGCTCCTTCTGTTTGTTTATAGGCAAACTTTAGGTTAGCCAGATCGGATAGGTTTGCAGTTGACGCAAAACCTGACAAAGGAATCAACACGTTGCTGGTAGTACCATCGCGCTTTAAGCCCAAGGTATCTTTACCGGCTGGGAAGTTAAACCAATCTGACTGATTTGTGACGGTATTGATAACACCTATTTGTAAGGCTTCCTGCGATTTGGTTTGAACCCGTGCCGATAAAAAGAGCATGGAGTCAACAGCTTTTTGTTCAGGTTGAACAGCAATGGTATTGTTCCAAACCAGATAGTTTCCATTGATAGCAGGGTTAAGGGTATCTGTAATTTCAATGGTGGAGGCGGATTTATATTCGTTATAATCATTGGTTCCAAACTTATCAAACAAAGGTTGGAAAAGCCCTAAAACTAAGAAACTTCCACCAAACGCGAAAATAAAACGGTAGGTAGCCAAGGTTGTACGTTCTTTGCCATCGGCGGTCATTACACCCATCAGCGAAGCATAAGGAACGTTGATCATCGAATAGACAATCATCATGAGCGAATAGGTAACGTAAGCATAAACAATTTTGCCTGTCATGCTCATTTCGGGGGTTGTAAAAGTCAGAACCCCAATTAATCCAAAAGGAATAGCCATCCAAAGCAGGTAAGGACGGAACTTTCCCCAACGGGTGTTGGTGCGGTCGCCTAAGATACCTACCAAGGGATCGAATGCGGCATCGCCCACGCGCGTAATCAAAAACATGGTACCCACTACTGCAGCCGGAATACCAAAAATGTCGGTGTAAAAAAACATGATATACATCCCGAAAAGCTTCCAGAACATCGAAGAGGCGGCATCGCCAAAACCATATCCAATTTTTTCTTTAAGACTGAGCTTTTGCTGTATCATACACTAAGTGTTTTTTAGAGGTTTTTGATGAAAAATTCGTAAAAATGACTGCTAAAATAGGGATTTATTTGTTACTAACAATTGTTCGGGCAAAAAACATATTGTAAAAACAACACTTATTAAAAACAAGAAATTTTGAAAAAGGGGGGGAGAAAAGAAATTATGAGCGGTGGGATCATTAAGTTTCCACCGTTCATTTACGGGATTTAACGAATCTCCGATCCGTTATTAAACTCTTTATCGCATGAAATAAAACCCAATTCGCCTTGGGAATTTTCGGCCATCAGAATCATACCGTGCGATTCAATTCCTTTGATTTCGCGGGGCGCTAAATTTACCAGAATGCTCACCTTTTTACCAATGATTTTTTCCGGTTCATAATGTTCGGCGATGCCTGAAACCACGGTACGTTTATCAATGCCGGTATCAATGAGGAGCTTTAATAATTTTTTAGTTTTAGGTACCCGTTCGGCTTCCAGAATGGTCCCGGTGCGGATGTCCATTTTCGAGAAATCATCATAACTGATGACCTCTTTGGCAGGATTTACCTTGGTTTGCGTTTGATTGTTTTTTTTGGTTTCCTGAAGTTTGTGGATTTGTGCATCAATTTCGGCATCTTCAATTTTATCGAACAACAAGAAAGACTCACCCACCTGATGGCCGGCTGCTATTAATTGATGCGAACCTAACTGATTCCAGTTGATGGCTCCGATATTTAACAGATGACGGATTTTTTCTGCCGTAAAAGGCATAAAAGGCTCCATAACGATGGAAAGGTTAGCTGTTATCTGTAAGCAGATATTCATAATGGTTGGTACCCTTTCCGGATTGGTTTTTATCAGTTTCCAGGGTTCGGTATCAGCTAAATATTTGTTTCCTAAGCGGGCCAGATTCATGGCTTCTTTTAGCGCTTCACGGAAGTGGAACGTTTCCAAGGCTTTTTCAACCTTGTCTTTATAGTGGGCCAGGTCGTTTAATGTTTCCCGGTCGAATGGCTCTATTGAGCCTAAAGCGGGCACTTTTCCTTCAAAATATTTTTGTGTTAACACGGCAGTCCGGTTTACAAAGTTTCCAAGGATAGCTACCAATTCGCTGTTGTTCCGGGCCTGGAAGTCTTTCCAGGTAAAGTCGTTGTCTTTGGTCTCGGGCATGTTGACAGCTAAGGTATAGCGCAGTACATCTTGTTTGCCGGGGAAATCTACCAAATATTCATGCAACCAAACGGCCCAATTGCGCGAGGTGGAGATTTTATCGTTTTCAAGGTTTAAAAACTCATTACCTGGCACGTTATCGGGCAAAATATATTGGCCATGAGCACGGAGCATGGCCGGAAAAATAATGCAATGGAACACAATGTTATCTTTCCCGATAAAATGAACCAGTTTGGCCTCTTCATCCTGCCAGTATTTTTTCCAGTCTTTCCCTGCTTTTTCGGCCCACTCAATGGTATTTGAGATGTAACCAATGGGGGCATCGAACCAAACATAAAGTACCTTTCCATCGGCTCCTTCCACCGGAACAGGCACTCCCCAGTCGAGGTCACGGCTTACGGCGCGTGGTTGCAACCCTGCATCGAGCCACGATTTGCATTGCCCATAAACATTGGGTTTCCATTCTTTGTGGTCTTCGAGAATCCATTTTTTCAAAGCAGCTTCGTGTTGGTCGAGTGGGAGGTACCAGTGCTTGGTTTCGCGCAATATAGGCTGGCTGCCGCTTAGGGTTGAACGGGGATTAATCAAATCCATAGGACTGAGCGATGTTCCGCATTTCTCACATTGATCGCCATAGGCATCTTCGTTGTGACAATGAGGGCAGGTTCCTTTTATGTAACGGTCGGCTAGGAACTGCTGGGCTTCGGCATCGTAATATTGTTCCGATGTTTTTTCAATAAATTTACCCTCATCGTACAATTTCCTGAAAAAATCAGAGGCTGTTTTGTGATGTATTTTTGAACTGGTACGCGAATAGATATCAAAAGAGATACCCAGCTCCTCGAACGATTTTTTTATAATGCCATGGTATTTATCTACTACATCTTGTGGTGAAACGCCTTCGTTCCGGGCTTTAATGGTAATAGGGACCCCGTGCTCATCGGAGCCGCCAATAAATACCACATCTTTTCCTTTCAACCTCAGGTAGCGTACATAGATATCGGCG
>Ga0156648_167_pt1 | contig 34278 bp, 28 predicted proteins | sample RifOxyC2_FD_111978 | JGI IMG/M metagenome (GOLD analysis project Ga0156648, IMG submission 111978) | Bacteroidetes bacterium RIFOXYC2_FULL_40_12
CGACATGCAGTTTCAGGCAAACCTCGATTATGTATCGGGTAAAAAAAAGGCATACAGCCCGCCGCCTGGCGGAAGCCTTCACGAAGCCGGACGGGCGATGGACATAGACCTAAAAAAGCTGAAAATCAAATTGAACGACTTTTGGATTCTTGCAGCAAAACAGGGAGTGGTTCCTATTATCAATTCCCCTGATACAAAATTAAATGAGGCATGGCACTTTGAATGCCGTGGCAGTCACACCTTAGTGTACAACTATTATCAGAACGGGAAAGGAACCAATATGAAACCTTATCAGGCCATGGGAATCAGTGCTATTCTGGCTGCCGGAATCCAAGTGGACAGGTTTACTGGGAAAAATAGCGAAGCCGTTATTCAATGCGGTTTAATCAGGTTGGGTTACCATATTGGAAACATCGACGGCCAAATAGGGGCAAAAACTAATACTGCCTTAAAAAAAGCAGGAATTGAACCCCAAAATCTTGAACAAATGGTAAAGGAGGTTGAAGACCTATTGCAGGTTAAATTCCCTAACGAATACACCACTCACCAGGAAACGGAAGTAACAGCAGAAACACCCCGGCACCTGAATATTTGACGGTTTAAAAATGGATCACATTCTGTAAGAAAAGAAAATCAATATTTTAAAAATGAAAGCAATCAATCTCAACCAAAACGCCTTTGCAGCAGCAGGCAGCAGTAAAAAATTCATTTTACTGGGCGATCCGTCTATTGAACAAGAACCCATGTTAAGCCAGGTGGTCATGCCCAAAATAAACAAAACCACCGCGCGGAAAGTACCCGGCTTATGGGGTACATTGGGCATGATGAACGATACCCCGGTAGATTGGCAAGGAAACCTGAAATTCTCGGAGTACGGTAACGATTCGTCCGGCGGGGTAACACTCGAAGAAATTGAGCTTATTTATTCCGCCAACCCTCAGCTAGACAATAAACACCTGAAAGTAACCGAACGGTTTATTTCGTTTGAAGATGTGGAATTTGGCTTTCCATCGGAGTTTACCCTGGACGAAATCCCCAAATTCCGTTTGACACTGATGCTCGATGCCGACGAAGGGGCATTGGTGTATTATCAATATGGACATACCAACGATCGGGACGGGGAAAACGGTTCCATCGGCTATATACAGCCCGAAAAAACGACTAACCATAACGTGGACAACCGTGACCGGCTGACCTATCTGTTTGAGGCATTGCCATCGATGCAGATTGTTGAAAACACCGGGAAAGGGGATGGCCATTACCTGTTGTCAAATGTTTCGCGGAACCCGGTAAAATTCCTGATCAAAGTGCTTACCTACAAGCGCGGGACTTATGCTAACAGTAAAGAGGCGGTGCTCAACCAGACCGGCAGCATTGCCCATATCTTTGAAAAAGAATCAAAACTGGTAATATTTAAAAACGGATCGTTTGTCCAATGCCAGGGAAGCGATGTACAAACCGATCTAAAAACCCTGCTCCTGATCCATGGGACATTTAGCACCACTGCTGGTTCGTACGGGGCCCTGATCGACAGTGGATGGTTGCAAAATATGATTGACACCGGAAGCTACGGACAGGTTATAGGTTTTGATCATCCTACCGTGTTTGAAGATGCCGTGGGCAATATCAACACCCTTATCAGTTTTTTTGCCGGAATGCAATTCCTGTACCCGGTTGATGTAATGGGAAGCAGCCAGGGAGGCTTGCTGGCTCAGCATCTGGCCAACTTGCCGGCCGGCCAGAAACCTTTTGTGGTTGACAAAGTAGCACTGGTTGCATCGGCAAATGGGGTTGCCTATGTCAATACTGCTTACGGGTTAAGCAAAATGCTGTCGGTTTTAAAAGTTGTTTTTAAAAATTCGAAACCGGCACTGGCATTAATATGCAGCCTGGCCCAACATTCCATCGCCTTTTTTATCGGCCAGCCCGGGATAGATTTAATGAAACCCGGCAGCCAGCGGTTAACCGATATTATGGATAACCACCCGGATGACCCGGGAACAAAATATTTGCCCATTATTGACGACTTTACCAAAGAGGTAGTAAAAGATGATAACCTGTTTGCAAAACTGGCTGCCATGGGGTTTGACCTGCTTATCCGCCCCATAATGGGAAAATATAACGACTGGGTGGTCCAAACACCCAACCAGTTTATTGTACCGGCGGCATATAGTGCCATTCAGCCCTACAATCCCGGTGACTTTCTTAAATATACCTACCCGGCGATTCACGGCAAATGCCTTGATAAAAAAGAGGTGCAAACTGAGATTGGATTTTTTTTAGCATGACTGTTCAAGTAATAATGAATGTTAACGAGACCATAGAATTCCGAATAATTGCCAGTGAATACTGGAACGATACCGGGTTAGTTGTTGAACCCGGCCAAACCTGCCAGTTTGAAGCTTCTGGCACCTGGACCGATTCATATATTGATACCAATGCCGATGGGTTTGATAAATGGTATATGGCAGCTTTTAAACCTTTCCGCCGATCACCCAAAAACAGATGGTTTGCCCTGATGGGATCGCTTGATAAGGGCAAACCATTTTTAATAGGCTCAAGAAATGAAATTACATTTGATAATGGAGGAAAGCTCTATTGCTTTGCCAACGATGTGAAAGGGTTTTACGGGAATAATAAGGGAGAGCTAACTTTGAAATTGAAAAGGATTGCTTGACTTTTCTTGATTCAACCATAATTTATAAATATTTTTAACCTTAAATCGTATTATCATGCCTACACCATCTTTAAAAACCGCTGTCTTCCTCACCGGAGCTGCTGCCCGTATTTCGCAGGAAGTTGCCCTGCTCGACCAACTGATGGCACAAAAAGGGTTAACCCTTTCGCAGGATCAAACCCTGCTGGCCGGATTTAGTTCCGGATCGCTCAACCTGGCAGCTATTAATGCCTGCTTTAGCAAAGGCAGCAAGCTCGGTTGGGACAAATATTATAAACAAAGCGTCCTGTTCCCCTTGCGTAATAGCCAGGTGTATAAAGTAAAACTGTTGCCATTCGATACCAATCCGTTACGCGACACGGTTACTACCTTTGTAAAAAACATGAACTGCCAATGGATGGGCGATTTGCCGTTCCATTCGTATATCCTGACCTTCTCGTGGAAGGAGATGGAGACCCTCTGGGCCTGTAGCCGCGACGATAACCAGAAAGCCATCAACCTGGTGGATATGTTTATGGCCTCAACGGCCATACCGGTATTGTTCCCGTCGCAGGAAATACATTGCCAGCCGGGTAAAACCAGCAATTTTCCTGACGGCAGATTTGCCGATGGTGGCACAGGTGGTACCTTCAAACAGTTTGAACACTATTTGGGAACTTATGTGGCAGCCAATGGACCGTTCGATAAGCTCTATATCATTAGCCCCATGCGCGAAAAGGCCGATAAAGAAAGCCGCCTGATGAAAGCATTCCTGAAAGCGGAACATAAAGGGGGCATTGATTTTGCCAAACTCGACGATCATCTTGGGAATATATCGTTGAATACTTTCTTGAAATTCTGCGAACGGCTAAACAACTGGAGTTTTAATGGGAAACCCATGGCCAACGAAATATATGTGAGCATCCCGCAAATGAAAAGGAACTTTAATATCCTGAATTTTAACCGGCAACAAAAACAGTACGAAACGGTTGGGCAATGGATAAAAGATCATCCTGAAAAGTTAGCGATTCCGATACAGGAATATTTGGATGAGCATAAGGAAGAATTAGCTTAAAACGGACTACCGGAAAAAAGCATTGATTATGAGATTCTGGTTTTAGCCATTTTGCAAAGTAAATCATTACGCAACTAAGAATAAAGCCCGGTTAAAGGGTTGGGATTATGTCAACGAGGGGTATTGTTTTATTACCGTGCGTGTAAAAACCCGCGAACATTTGTTTGGGAAAAATATAAATAACCATATGGTTTTTGACAAATACAGCCAAATGGTTGAACAATGTTGGTTCGATTTGCCAACCGACCCCGCTTGGAGTATCTATTAAAAATAACCCGCAAACATGGGGCAACGGCACCTTTAATCAAACGGGTAACTAAAATACAAACAGGTGGATCATCGTGTGAAGGGAATCGGCCCTTTGTGTATGTACAGCCCCTGAAACAGGATAATTTTTCCTACTTATCGGCTGACAAATGTATAAAGTTGGTATAATTCTGCTATGTTTGTTAATCAAAATAGGTTAGCATGTCCGGAAGTGTTAAAAAATACATCAATGTTGCCGAAATTCTCAAGAACAGCGATTCACGATTTCTCCGCAGGATTCCCCATTGGCTGGCAAAAATAATTGGGCAGATGGTCTGCCAGGAGCCCATTAACAAGATTATCAATAAATATTCCGATTATATAGGAGTAACATTCCATCCGAAAGTTATCGGGGAATTTAATTTAACGCTTGATGTACGGGGGATAGAGAACCTTCCGGAACATTCGAGGTGTTTTTTTGTGGCCAACCATCCCTTTGGCATTATCGATGGGCTGGTGCTCACCTACTACGTGGGGCAGAAATATGGCGATTTACGGGCCATTGGCAACGATGCTTTTCTTTTGGTGCCCAACCTGCGCCCTTTGATAGCTGCTGTAAACGTGTATGGCCCTAATTCAAAGGAGCTGGTAGTTGCCCTTGAACAGGTGTACCAATCGGATGTGGCGATCACCCATTTCCCGGCAGGTGAGGTTTCGAGGGTTTACCAGGGAAAAGTGCAGGATTCCCCGTGGCAGAAAAGTTTTATAACCAAAGCCATCTCATCAAAACGCGATGTAGTCCCCTTTTACTTTTATGGAAAAAACTCCCGCCTGTTTTATACACTATACAGGATTCGAAAGGGACTGGGCATAAAGCTGAACCTGGAATTGATTTTGTTGCCCCGTGAGATGTTTCTCAAACGGAACAAAACAGTGCGTCTAGTGATTGGCAAACCCATTCCCTGGCAGAGGTTCGACTCTTCGATGAACCATTACCAGTGGGCTCAAAAAGTCCGTGACCATGTTTACCGCATGGGGCAATCGGGACAGGAAATTACCTTTTAATAAAATAGTCGAAAAACCCGTGGAGCATATCATTCATAACCTAATAAAATGCAATTTAAAAATACTGATTTTCAAATGTTCAATTAAAAATTTATTCTTGTGAAAACAGCCTTTCGCGAAAAAATGTTCCAGCTCTGGTATTGGTATGTGAGCAATATCGATAAAAATGCCGAGGTCCTTTTTATGAATTATGGCTATGCCAACAGTGAGTTTTCTGTGAATTTGGAGCCCGCCGACGAACCCAACCGTTATTCTGCCCAATTGTATCATTTGCTTGGAGCCGATACCGGCCTTTCAGGCAAAGATATTGCAGAAATAGGGTGCGGACGGGGCGGCGGATTATCGTATGTGGTGCGCACTTTTTCACCTGCCACAGCATTGGGCATCGACTTAAACGAACGGGCTGTAAGGTTTTGCAACCAGCATTACCAACATAAAGGGCTGACTTTTAGGCAGGGCGATGCCCAAAACTTACCGTTTATCAACAATGCTTCGTTTGATGTGATCCTGAATGTGGAATCATCGCACCGCTACCCTCAGATGGAATTGTTCCTGAACGAGGTTTACCGCTTATTGCGGCCGGGGGGGTATTTTTTATACACTGATTTCAGGTACGGTTATGAAATGCCCCTGCTCAAAGAACAGTTGTCGCAATCGGGACTGAAAATTGAAAAAGAAGAGCTGATTACCGACCGGGTTGTGGAAGCGCTTACTGCCGATGACGCCCGAAAACGCAGGTTGATAAAAAAGCTGGCTCCCCGGTTTGTCCACAAAACAGCGCTAAACTTTGCCGGGGCCATAAACAGCGAAACCTATAACCAGTTTGCCAACCATCAATACCAATATTATTTTTATGTGCTCCGGAAACCTAGCTAAGCACTAAACAAAAAAACCGCCCCGATATTCGAGGTGGTTTTTTGTGAACCCGGAGGGGCTCGAACCCTCGGCCCGCAGATTAAGAGTCTGCTGCTCTACCAACTGAGCTACGGATCCGTGCGGCAAAGATAAATATTTCTTCAAACCTGCAAAGACCTGTACGGTTTTATTCTTTTCCAAATTGGAAACAGGACCAGGCATATGTGTTAATTAAATTTCTTGTATATTCGCCTAATAAACCAATAACCGTTCTCAGTTCATTCAATCATGAAGCAGTATATTCTTTTAGGACTTTTGAGTTTCATTCTTTCAACGGCTCTGCTTGGCCAAAACGATTTTAAACCCGGGTATATTTTAAAAACTACGGGCGATACCGTGCATGGATACATTAATCTGCGTTCCAATTATTTAAACGGCAAGGAGTGTGAGTTTCGGCCCGTGTTGATCGGTGAATCCTCATTTTACCTTCCCGGGCAAATACTTTCGTACCGAGTTGAGAACACCAAAATGTATGTAACCAAAACCGTTGAACTTGACCATAAAACCCAAACCCTATTTATGGAGTTTCTGGTGGATGGCGTGATTGATTTGTATTACTACAAAGACCTACAAAACGAATACTATTTTGTTGAAAAAGAAGGGGCATTGTACCCATTGACTAACGAAGAACGGGAATTGATCCGTGATGATGTGCGTTACCGCCAAAACTCAAACCAATACAAAGGGATGCTGACTTTTATCTTTAACGATGCCCCTGAAATAGCAACCAAAATCAACCGTACGCCGTTTGAATACAAAGCACTGATTAACCTTACCAAAGATTATCACGCGATGGTCTGCGGCAACGAAGTTTGTATTGATTATACAAAATCGACCTACTTAAAAATAAATCTGGAGCCTACCATCGGGTACATCCATTCAAGTTTGGGATTAGAAACCTCAAAGGAAAGGAGTAAGGACGACCAACCTGCCATTGGGCTTAACCTCCGTTTTCGTCCTTACAAAATCAAAGATTCCTGGAACGTCCTTTTTGGGGTGAATTTCTCGAAAAACCATTTCCGTAAAGAGTTCACCAGTTTATTATATGTTGAAACAGAATGGTTGAGCCGGATCGAATTGGATTATCAAACACTCCGGATCCCCATATCCGTGGAATATTCATTTCCTACAAAGAAAATACAGCCTGTGATTTCATTGGGCTTTACGTCGGTATTTTTAATGAACCGGGAACACGAGGCCAGATACATAAACACCTTTACCCTCAATGGCGAAGTTGTTCAGGTTGATGGGGGACTGATAGATACTGATTTCAGGAAATTCAACATTGCTGTCAATGCCGGGGTTGGGCTCAAATATAACATTGATGAAAATTCATCGGTTTATGTTACCACTTTGTTTGAATACAGGAAACCTTATGTCAACTTCAACCATCTGCTGGATTACCTGTCCACTACCTCCACAATATGGAACGTAGGATACAGTTTCTGCATCAATAAAAAATAAACAGCCGATAAAAACAAAAAAACTGTTTTGCCCGATAACGGGAAGTTGTTGCAACTGTACTTACAACAAAGCCGATTTGGTAAGTTTGTTCTTGGATTTTGAGTTGGCCTGTTAAGCGATTTTTGCCACTAAAACCAAGAATAATCATTTTTATAACCAAAGATTGATTTTTATCGTCCGTTAAAGTTTTCTAAATTTGAAGGAACGAATGTTCCCGATGGATGGCATGTATAACAGCCTTTCAAAAAAAACAGAAACCCATTATGAGCGAAAAAAGTGATTTGAAACTAGCCGTACTGATTGACGCCGATAACATCCCCTATTCCAACATTAAAGGGATGCTCGATGAGATTGCCAAACTTGGCTTGCCCTCCATCAAACGTATTTATGGCGATTGGACCAAACCCACGGTTTCTGGTTGGAAGCCTGCATTGCTGGAACATGCCATCACACCTATTCAACAATACAGTTACACAACCGGGAAAAATGCCACCGATTCGGCCATGATTATTGATGCCATGGATATTCTGCACAGCCAGAAGGTAGATGGGTTTTGCCTGGTTTCCAGCGATAGCGATTTTACGCGCCTGGCCATCCGTTTGCGTGAATCGGGCATGTTGGTTATTGGTATTGGTGAGAAAAAAACTCCCAATCCGTTTATTGTAGCCTGCGACAAGTTTATTTATATCGAGATTATTGGAGCCAAAGAAACGGTGAAGCCTGCAACCGTAGCAGCTCCTGCTTCATCGGAGGTTACCAAAGTTGATTCCATTGACCACGCGTTTATCCAATTGCTGAAAAACTCGGTTGAGGATTTGGCCGATGATGACGGTTGGGCTTTTTTGGCCGAGGTAGGTGCATTTATTATTAAAAAGAAACCTGATTTTGATCCAAGAAATTACGGGTTCTCAAAGCTGACCCCACTCATTAAATCATTAAGCGACCATTTTGAAATCGACGAACGGGATGTGGAGAAATCGCACATCAAACACAATTATGTGAGGATACGGAGGTAGCCGCTTTTATAAAAACCCTCGAATCAATAAAAGGCAGTGCGGCTATGCTTAAAAGATATATTTTGCATCAATTCACCCGGTGACTTTGGGTGTGAATATTAAGCATAATGCTAAAATTGAAAAGTCACCGGGTGAATATTACCCGTCTTTTTATATTTGGCATGACACTAGGTATTACTTTTGTTTTAAAATCTATAACTTTTAAATCGAAATTGGTTTAGATTTTTGACTAATCAGGGGTAAAAGGCAATATAAATAAGGTTTAACCGTACTATTTCTGGATGATTGTTTATATTATTGTAGTGAAAAATAATTGTTCATAAATGCAATTTTTCGACCATTTTTGTAAAAAATAGTGATTTGATTGAATTACCCGTTCAACCCGACGAACTGAAAAGCAAATAATTATGTCACAAACAGCCCATCGTATCTATCTTTTAGTTTTATCATTAATAGTTTTGCTGACATTGGTTTTTCTTATAAATAAAGGCATTTCCTATTATAAAATTTCCTTAGAAGAACGGGTTTTTCATCCGGAACATTCCGTTCTTAAACCTAGCGGAGGCATGGGACATGGATTGGGAATCATCGGTTCCTTTGCCATGTTGTTGGGGGTTTCGTTGTATATGATCCGGAAAAGATACCGGATATTCTCAAGATGGGGCATCCTTAAACATTGGCTCGAATTCCATATTTTTCTTTGCACGCTGGGCCCTATTTTGGTGCTTTTTCATACGGCTTTTAAATTTGGAGGTTTGGTAGCCATCAGTTTCTGGAGCATGGTAGCTGTTTTCCTTAGCGGGATCATCGGGCGTTTTATTTATATCCAGATACCCCGGACTATTGAAGGGCGGGAGCTTAGCCTGAGTGAAGTACGCGATTTGAAATCGGACCTGGGGGCCGTTTTGCATGCATCATTTCAAATGGATGAACAGAGTTACCAGATAATTATAGATGCCACTAAAAAAAGAGTAGAAATTTATGATAGCAATTGGATAAAACGTACCCTCCGCAAATACAAGGAAGATCGGAGAACTATTGCCCGGGTAAAAGAGGTATTAAAAAACAACAACCTCCCAAAAAAACAATACCGGCAAGTGCTTACCATGGTAAAGAACGATATTTCGCTAAACCGGAGGATTGATAGGTTGGTAACTATGCAAAACCTCTTTAAATACTGGCATGTGGCCCATCTTCCTTTTGCTATAGTTATGTTAGTTATCATGGTTATTCATGTGGGCGTAACCCTTGCTTTTGGTTATAAATGGATATTTTAATTATGGAACAACTAATTGAAAAAACGATTATTTATTCGGCTGTCATTCTCTTCTGCTTTTTGATTGTTTTCCTTTATTTAAGAAAGCAGAAAAGAAATTCACTGGCGGTAGAAAAAAAAATAGCTAAGGCAAAACTAGAAGGGATGTACGAACCCGTATCGCTCCATCCGGTAATTGATGTAAATAGTTGTATTGCCACCGGAGCCTGTGTAGCGGCATGCCCTGAAAAAGATATTCTTGGAATCCGCAACGGGAAAGCTACTACCATCAATGCTTCGGTTTGTATCGGCCATGGAGCCTGTTTTCATGCCTGCCCCACACAGGCCATCACTTTATGTATCGGCACCGAGAAAAGGGGTGTGGACCTACCCCATATCAATCAGAATTTTGAAACCAATGTCGATGGGATTTTCATTGCGGGCGAACTGGGAGGGATGGGTTTGATAAAAAACGCGGTTGAACAAGGCAAGCAGGCGGTAGAAAATCTTGCAAAAACATTGAAAAAGAACCATTCGGCCACCTACGATCTGGTTATAATTGGTGCCGGACCTGCGGGGATTTCTGCTTCGTTAACAGCTAAAAAACACCATCTCAACTTCTTAACTGTAGATCAAGATACTTTGGGTGGAACCGTTTATACTTTTCCCCGGCAAAAAATTGTGATGACCTCGCCCATGGAAATTCCCCTGTATGGAAAGGTAAAATTATTTGAAACCAGCAAATCGGAATTGCTCGGCTTGTGGAAAGATGTGTTGCAGAAAAATCAGATTTCTATTCGCGAAAACACCAAAGTGGAATCTATAACTCCTAGTGATGGACATTTTACCATTGCTACTTTAACCGGTGATACACTTACGGCTAAAAATGTGTTGCTGGCAATAGGACGTAGAGGTACACCCCGGAAGTTAGGAATTCCGGGCGAGATACAGGAAAAGGTTGCATACCGGCTTTTGGAACCCGAAGATATTCAAGGCAAAGATATGTTGATTGTAGGCGGCGGCGATTCCGCCATTGAGTCGGCTCTGCTGTTGGCCGGAGGCAACCGTGTTTCGCTTTCGTACAGGAACGAACAATTCAACCGGCTGAAACCCAAAAACAGCGAAAAAATAAACGAAGCGGTGGCTGCTGGAACCATAAATGTACTTTTCAAAACAAATCCGGTTTCCATTCATAAAGATGCTGTAATACTATCCTCTCCCGAAGGGGACGAAAAGACCTTAAAAAATGATTTGGTGTATATTTTTGCGGGTGGTGAATTACCCACCGAGTTCTTACAAAAGGCAGGTATCCATATTACCAAAAAGTTTGGGGATGTTTTTCTAAAACACAACAATTAACTGTACAAGAATGAAGATGACGGTATTGAACCTGAAAACAGCCATAGTATCGGCTTTGTTAAGCCTCTTTGTGAACATAGTTGCTATGGCACAGATTTCGCCCGGGGCATTAACAAAAGTACATGCTCATCTTGAGGGGATGTCGAATTGTACCCAATGCCATGTTTTGGGGGAGAAGGTTTCCAATGAAAAATGTTTGGCCTGTCATACCGAATTGAATGCCCGGATTACGGTAAAAAAAGGGTTTCACGCTTCACCGGAAGTTTCGGGGAAAGAATGTATTACTTGTCATAGCGAACACAATGGACTGAATTTTCAGATTGTGCGGTTCGAAACCCCAACGTTTAATCACCAGTTAACAGGTTACCCCTTGGTTGGCGCCCATAGTAAGAAGAATTGTACCGATTGCCACAAACCAGCCCATATTTCAGATGAGAAGATAAAAGCTAAAAGCTTCACCTATTTGGGATTGAAAACCGAATGTTTGGCTTGCCATGCCGACTACCATCAGCAAACACTTCCGACGGATTGCGAGAATTGTCACAATGCCGAAAGTTTTAAACCCGCCACAAAATTTGATCACCAAAAGACCAAATACCCTTTATTAGGAAAACATCAAGTGGTTGCCTGTACTGGCTGCCATAAAACATCAACCAGGAATGGCCAAAAGTTCCAGCAATTTGCCGGAGTTGTTGCCACTCATTGTACCAATTGCCACAAAGATGTACATAACAATAAATTTGGGCAGAAATGTACCGATTGCCATACGAATGAATCATTTAAAGTAGCCGGAAGCTCATCCGGCTTCGACCACAATAAAACCGATTTTAAGCTTGAGGGGAAACATCAACAGGTGACCTGCAAATCGTGCCATAAACAAAAACTCACCACCCCTTTGCCACACAGCCAATGTACCGATTGCCATACCGACTATCACCGCCAACAGTTTGTTAAAAACGGGAAATCGCCTGACTGCTCCGGGTGCCATACGGTTAAAGGATTTAACGAATTCTCCTATACCTTGGAACAGCACAATCAAGGGATATTTCCACTGAAAGGAGCCCATATAGCAACCCCTTGTTTCGAGTGTCATAAAAAGACCGAGAAATGGGAATTTAAAGCCATTGGTACGAACTGCATTGATTGTCATGACAATATCCATAAGGATTTTATTGATGCGAAATATTATCCTGAAAAGAATTGTGAAGCCTGCCATAGTACCACCCATTGGAGAACCGTCCGTTTTGATCATACCAAAACCCGGTTCGGGCTTCAAGGGGCACATTCCAGACAGGATTGCCGCGAATGCCATTTCAATAAAGAAAAACAAGGCCATGCCAACCAAAAATTTGCCGGATTATCGATGGATTGTACGAACTGCCACAAGGACATTCATTGGAAACAATTTGAAAGAGATGGAGTTACCGAATGCACCAGGTGCCACAATCAGGAATCGTTCAAACCGGCCACAAAGTTCGACCACAATACAACGCAATTTATACTTGATGGAAAGCATCTTCAGGTAGCTTGTTATAAATGCCATAAAGAGACCACCCAAGAGGGGGCAACATTTGTTTTATACAAAATAAAAGAATTCAAATGCGAAAACTGTCATCTATCATCGGGTCAATAATACTTTCAGTAAGTCTGTTTGGCCAAACATCGCCCCATGGGGCTGCTTTTGATATCAGTTGTACCGACTGTCATAAAACGGATGGATGGAACGTTAATTCAGAAACGATGTTATTTAGCCATCGTTCCACAAATTTCCCCTTGGTGGGTCAACATCAGCAGGTATCATGCAAGGAATGCCACAAAACGCTGGAATTTAACAAAGCACCCTCACAATGTGCCGATTGTCATACCGATGTTCACGAACAAACGGTAGGTACAGAATGTGCCCGTTGCCATACCCCAAACTCCTGGATTGTGGCAAATATTACCCAACTGCACCAACAAAGCCGTTTTCCTTTGATAGGGCCACATGCCAGTGCCGATTGCCGCGATTGCCATAAAAATATGCTTTCGACGGTTCCCCTGACTTCGGTGTTGAGGTTTGATCCTTTGGGAATTGCCTGCTACGACTGTCACAAGGACGATTACCTGGCTGCCACCCAGCCCAATCATGTGGCAAGTAACTATTCTACCCAATGTACCGATTGCCACAATATGAATGTGTTTACGTGGAGTGGGGCCGGAATTAACCATAACTTTTTTCCTTTAACAGGAGGACATGCCATTGATGATTGTCGGGCTTGCCATACTTCAGGTAGTTATTCAAAAATTCCTTCGGCATGTGTTTCGTGCCACCAAACCGATTATGAAAGCACAACAAATCCCAGCCACATAGCCCTTAATTTTACTACCCAATGTACCGATTGCCATACCACAAATCCCGGATGGAAGCCAGCCGAATACCGGAGCCATGATGCTGCTTATTTCCCAATATATTCAGGGGAACACCGTGGGGAATGGAATAGTTGTGCTGATTGCCATACCAATCCTTCAAATTATGCGGAGTTTTCTTGCATCAACTGTCATGAACACGAAAGGGGAGACATGGATGAAGAACATGGAGGAATAGGAGGGTATATTTACAGCAGCGATGCTTGCTATAGTTGCCACCCCACAGGCTCCGAAGAGGGTAGTTTCAATCACAGCAAATCGGCTTTCCCATTAACCGGGGCACATACCACCACCGATTGTTCCGATTGCCACACCAACGGATACAGCGGAACACCTAACACTTGCTCTGGTTGCCATACACCAAATTATAACCAAACAACCAATCCAAATCATACGTCGCTGGGTATATCAACCGATTGTGCGGCTTGTCATACCACGAGTGTAGATTGGAAACCGGCAACCTTTGCAAATCACGATGCTTATTATTTGCTTCAGGGAGCCCATCGAAACATTGCCAATGATTGTTTTACCTGTCACAATGGCGTTTATACCAATTCTGATCGATCCTGTTTTACCTGTCATACGCAGGATTTCAATCTATCAACCAATCCATCGCATACGGCGGCTCAATTCCCGACCACTTGCGAAGAGTGCCATTCACAGACGGCTTGGACACCTTCAACATTTAACCACGATGGAAAATATTTTCCCATTTATTCAGGCAAGCACGACGGAGAGTGGAACGTATGCTCCGATTGTCATAAGGAGCCAACCAATTTTGCGGTTTTTACCTGCACCACCAGTTGCCACTCAAAAGCAGAAACCGATAATGATCATGATGAAATAAACGATTATACTTACGAAAGCAATGCCTGTTTAAATTGCCACCCGGATGGTTCCGATAAAAAAGGGGGTATAAAACCAACCTATCGGCAATATTAATTCCGAACTATGAAGCAACTGTTTTTATTAGCCGTTCTATTTTTCTTTTCAGGATTGGCCTTGACGGCGCAACAGCAATCCGCCTTGCCGGAAGGAGTAGTATCGTTTATTACATCGCAAAACGTGTATGTGAAATTTCGAACCACCGAATCCTTAGCCGCCGGAGATACGTTGTTTATTATGCAGGAATCGCTTTTACAACCTGCCTTGATTATTAAAGAGCTTTCATCCATTTCATGTGTATGTATTTCGATTACTTCTACACCCTTTTTGGTTGGAAGCACGTTATTTGGGAAACCCAAAACAACAACTCAAACAAATGAAGTTGAACCGGTTACAGAAAAAAAAGCAATTCAGGTAACCGGACCTTCTGATTCGTTAAAAACAAATAAAGAGGGTTCAAATCCTCCGAAACAGACCATACATGGACGGGTTTCCTTGGCTTCATACACGCATCTTTCCAATGAGAGTGAAACTTTGCAACGGATGCGATATACTTTATCGTTAAATGCCCAAAACATTGGAAATTCGAAGTTTTCAACCGAAACCTACCTCACCTTTGCACATAAAGCAAAGGAATGGAACGAGATTCAGGATAATATTTTTAATGGCCTGAAAATATACAGTTTAGCTGTTAATTATCAGCACAATAAAAATAACACGCTGTGGTTTGGACGTAAAATTAACCCCAGATTGTCGAGTGTGGGTGCCATTGATGGAATGCAATACGAAAATACATTTAAGGCGTTTACCTTGGGAGCTTTTGCCGGTTGCCGCCCCGATACGTATGATTATGGTTTTAATGCCCAACTTTTTCAATATGGGGGATATTTTGGCCACGATTTTAAAGCATCGTGGGGAAACATGCAAAGCAGTTTGGCTTTTGTTGAGCAGCAAAACGGTGGTAACACCGACCGCCGCTTTGTGTATATGCAGCATACCAATTCTTTACTTAAAAAATTGTATTTCTTTGGTTCGGCTGAATTCGACTTGTTTAACAAAACACTGAACACTCAGGACAGTTCGCTTGTGCAGGACTATTCGCCAAAGCTTTCTAACCTATACCTTTCGCTGCGATATAAAGTAACGAAGCAGTTATCGTTAACCGCTTCGTACAGTGCCCGCGAAAACATTGTTTACTACGAAACTTACAAGAATATCATCGATCAGCTACTGGAAGCCTCTTCGTTGAAAGGGTACGCGGTTCATGTAACATACAATCCCTGGAATGCCGTTTCGATAGGAGTAAATGCAGGGTATCGTGCTACCGGGCAGGATCACACGGCGTCGAAAAACTTAAACGGCTATGTTACTTATAACAATGTGCCGTGGATTAACGCGGTTCTAACCCTCACCTCAACATGGATGCAGACGAGTTACATCAATGGTTCTATTTATAGTTTTGGCCTTTCGCGCGATGTGGTCCCGGGGAAACTTTATGCAGCAATGAATTATCGGTTTGTCGATTACAAATTTACAAACGAGGAAACGCCGCTGATTCAGAATATGGCCGAATTAAATATGACCTGGCGCATCATGAAAAAACTCTCCTGCTCCTTAAATGTGGAAGGGACTTTTGAAAAAAACAGGAACTACGAGCGGATTTATTTTAGTATTACCCAGCGGTTTTAAATACTAACCGCGATTTCCTGACTCAACGGTTTAATATTAAAAATGAGGTATTTAACCGCGGCGCTACTTCTTTAAAATGAATGATCTAAATCTTCATATTCATTACAGGTGTACCGTGGTTTCCGTATTTAAAGTAACCGCAACCCGCATCTTAACTTATAACCAACAACACACTCTTTGTAATAGGTGAATTGCTATATTTGCGATAATTAATTGAGTATTGTGGTATATTCGGGAAAAGTATCAATTCGTTTCATCGTAATCATTGTATTATTTGCCTCAATTGGAATGGGGTGTAAACCTACACGCACCCTTACCAGCGATCAGCATCTGCTTCAAAAAAACACGCTCACCCTTGATTCGAGAGCCGTTGACACCAAAGAACTTGAGGGCTATTACCGCCAGAAACCCAATACCAGGTTTCTGATGTTTATCAAGTTCCGGTTGGCCGTGTATAACTTCTCGCATTTTGGCAATGAGCGGAAATGGAAGAATTGGCTGGAACGGATGATTGGCGAGCCACCGGTCATTTTTGATTCCATTTATGTAAACCGGACCAACCAACAGTTTGAACGCTTTTTAAAAAACGAAGGGTATTACAAAGCTCAACTGAGTAATGAAACCGTTTTATTTGATAAAAAAGCCTGGGTTACTTATAAGATTAAACTAAACGAACCTATTGTAATTAAAAAAACCAGCTTCAACATTCTCGATTCTTCCATTGCATCCATCGTCCTTTCGGATACTTCGGATATGTTACTCAAACCGGGGAATCTTTTTTCGCTCGGCAATATTGAAGGGGAACGGGACCGGATTGTCCACCAGATGCGCGACAGCGGGTATTACGAGTTCAATAACGACTACATCAGGATAAAGGTTGATACCAGCAACAATCAAGCGAATGTGGAGGTTGTGGTAAACAAAGCAGTTATCAAAAATGAGGACAAGACTATAACCGAAGCACCGCACCAGAAATATTGGATTAATAAAATATTCTTTTTGCCTGATTTCGACCCGCAATTAACCATCCGCAACCGGGCTGTGTATTTTAGTATCTTCGATACGCTTTATCAGCAGGGCTTTGGATTTATTTACCCATCGGATCCCAACGTCAAACCCAAGGTTTTATTAAAGGCCAATTCCATCGAACAAGGAAAGCTGTACAGCGGTACCACGGTTGAAAACACGTTGAATTACCTCAACTCATTGAGATTATTCCGGTTAAGCAGCATCAACTTTTATAAAGAACCCAATAACGATACTCTTATCAACTGCAATATTCAGTTAACGCCTGCAACGTACCAAAACTTTTCTGTTAACTTTGAAACCACCAATACCCAGGGGAACTTTGGACTCGGAGGAAACTTCAATTACCAGCACAAAAACATCTTTAAAGGGGCTGAAATTTTTAGCCTGAAATTCTCAGGAGCCTTCCAACGGCAAGCCAAAAGCGAAAACTACGATGCGTTTAACATTATTGAATATGGAGCCGAGGCCAAACTGGAAACACCCACCTTTTTGTTGCCCATAAAATTGGATCGGTATTATAAAACCAAAAACCCGAAAACTTACTTCAGTATTTCGCACAATTTCCAGCAACGTCCCGATTACACGCGGGTAATTAACAATGCCAGTATGGGTTATCAATGGAAGGGTTCTGAAAATGTAAGGCACCTGGTTAGCCCCATCGATTTAAGTTCTGTTGATGTGCGTGGAACCAATGCTTCGTTTTTCGATTCCATCCAGGCAAATTATCCATACCTGGTCAATAATTATAAAAACTACTTTATTGCCGGGGGAAATTATAGTTTTATTTACCAAAACAATACTTACGAAAAAGGGGGGGATTATCAATACTTCCGGTGGAATTTTGGGTTGGCCGGGAACCTTCTCCATTTGTACAATACGGCCATAGGTTCGGCTGATACGGTTAAAGGTGGGTATTATTTGGTTTTTAACCGTCAATATGCCCAATACGCCTTAACTGATGTGGATTACCGTTATTATTATCATTTAAATATCCAGAACCAATTAATAGGGCGGGTGTTTGCGGGTTTGGCTTTTCCGTATGGGAACGCGACAGCTATTCCTTTTGTGAAACAGTATTTTGGCGGAGGTGCTCAGGGAATCAGGGCATGGAGGCCAAAGGATCTGGGTCCGGGAACCTATGCCGACAGTATTGCCAGCCAGTACCCGAATCAAATGGCCGATGTAAAGTTTGAGATGAATCTGGAATACCGTTTTTCCTATTCAAAAACGATGAAAGGGGCATTCTTTTTAGATGCCGGAAATATCTGGTCCATAAATAAAGATGATCCCCGTACGGGAGCTATTTTTAAATTGAGTGAGTTTTACAAACAACTGGCTTTAGGCACGGGCTTTGGGCTAAGGCTCGATTTAGATTTCGCGGTCTTTAGGCTCGATTGGGGGATTCCCGTCCGAAACCCCAAATACCATGGTGCCGAAAGCTGGGTGTTGTTTCATAAACCTTTGAAATTCAACGATGTGGTTTGGAATTTTGCCATCGGTTATCCTTTCTGATTTTTAGTTTCCTTCCTTATTGGAAACCTTTGCACAAATTTTTTTCATGCTTTTCGTTATTTGCATACATAAGTCGATTATTTTTGTGCCGCCAAATCCGTTTGGCATTATTTAATTAACTGATAATTATTGTACTAATTAATTTTTAAACGTATGGGATTGTTCAATTTTGGAGGTGCAAAACCTGAGATCAAAGACGAAAAAGAGGCTTTTTTAGCTATTATTTATTCTGCCATTGCTGCCGATGGTGTTGTTGAGCCTGAGGAGATGAATGCTTTAGTGGTAACCTTGGCTAACCGTAGGGTTTTCCGTGGTCTCGACATCAATGACACCTTTAAAAGAATCAACAAAATCCACAAAGAAAGTGGTTCGGTATTAGGTATTATTGAAGCAGCAGCCCCTAAAGTAACCGATGGTTATAAAGAAACTGTTTTTGCTACTGCTGTTGACTTTTTATTGAGCGATGGTAATGTAGCCGGTGCCGAGGAAAAAATGTTGTATGATTTGAAAGCTGCTTTAAACATTTCCGATTCAGTAGCAAAAAATATTGTGGATGTAATTGTGATTAAAAACAAGTAATCATCCCTAATGATTTTTTAAAAAAACTGCCCAAAGGGTTAAGGATTTAAACACAAAGCCGCAAGGTCTCTATCCGCAGAGGTTTGCCAGGAAAGCGCAACGAATAAGAGTTTTAAACCTTTTATAATATTCACTTTGGGTTCATTTAAATCGTAATTCATCTAAAACATGCAGATGGATTACGATTTATATTTGTAAACCATCTGGAAACGGTTGATTTTTTCTGAAATAGCTTGACACTAAAAAGGTCAATAAATGGAAAAAGGTAAAGAAGTGATGTTATCCAACCGTATGGAATGTTTTCAAGTAAAAGGAATCAATTACAATGATTATGAAGTCAGTTTTCGGCGGTGTTGGTAAGCCAGATCGATGCCGAAAATATGAATATGCAGGATGCCCGGGATCGGTTTCAGTTACATCCAATAGCGTATAAAAGGATCATTAACGTTTTATGGTACGGTGTCGTACGGGATAACGAGGCGATTTCCTATCAGTTGACACCGACCTTTTTTACGAGCTACAAACTCTCGCAAACCACTGAACCCCAACTGTTTTATATTGTGTTGTGTGCAGATTTTTATTAATCATTTATCTTTTTTAAAAAATCCCCATCAATTATCAATAATTTTACTCCATTAACAGTAGTTGAACGGTGAGAACTCAAATCATCTGTAACCACATAGGTCATCCCTTTTGTTAATGTAGATTTTTTACCATCGTTGAGTTCACTCACAAAATCGCCTTCCAGACAATGTACTATATGTCCTTTTGTGCACCAGTGGTCAGCAACATAGCCTTTTGAATATTCAACTAATCTTATTCTTAGTCCTTCAAATTGCATGGTCTGCCAATAAGCAATGCCTGTTTCCCCTTTATGTTCAGTTTTCGGTATGGTGGTCCAATCAATTGTTTGAAATGGAATATTTCTGTTATTCATTTTTATTTTCTGTTAGCAAGCGTTATTTATTAATTATCAATTAATTCCAATGTTTTTATTAATTCAGAATTTCTATCAAATCCATATTTTTTAAAATCCTGCCAAGTCATTTCGTAATCAGGTTTTAGGATTTCAGCTGATTGTGAATTTTCTTCGAATAATATTTGTTTAGAATTTGAAATACTTCCCTCAATTTTTGTCTCGGGCAAAGTTAAATTTGTTGTTTCCATAAATGCATTACCTGCCTGTCTTGGTGCAACGCCAACAATCTTTGTTCTGCCAAGTCTTTTTAGAAAATATGTAAAGTGGTATGCCGCACTAAAAGTCTTTGGGGAACATAACACAAATATTTCAACGTTGGACATTGGTTCAGTTTTTTTCAAATAATCAGCCCCAAATCCATTGTAACCCCTTCTAAGCATTTCTCTTTTCTGTTCTATTGATAAGTTTGGATATACATTACCGAAACTACCAAATGTATAGTCCCCTATTTTAAAATTCAGGTTGTATGCTTTATTAAAATCATCAATGTTATTGAATCCTATTTTTTGCAGATACAACGGAGAAATTCTTCTAATCATTTCAGCTTCAAAATCAAAGTTTAAATACTTGTCACCGTAAAGCTTATACAATAACGGGTTTATTATTGGAGTCATGCCGCCACTATTTTCTCGCAAGTCGATTATGAGATATTTTGAGTTCTTTTCACTCATTTTTTCCGATAGTTCATAAAACTGTTCGTAAAGTGATGGAACTCTTGAAATATCCTTTTCTATGTTTCCTGTTTGTTTTTCATTTAAATAACCATAAGCCCAATTTAAATTACCTTGAATCAAATTTGGAGAGTTTTTATAAGTATTTTCGACTACTTCGCGGCTTAGAATGCTGTTCCAGGCTAAATAACCAATGTCCTTATTTTTACCAATCATTGAAAAGTATAGCAATCCATTGTCATTATCGGATTTAATTTTTGACTTTCGGTTAGGAAAACTTGCTTGTTCTTGAAATGGGATTATTTTAGAAAACTTATCGTTTGGGTTATTGCTAAAAGTTATTTCCAAAGCCGATGAACAGTCAAAGAATTTTTGTGCAAGTTGATAATCTGTAATTATTTTAACCAAATTATAATACGCTCCTGATACATTTTCCGAAGGCAGAAATGATTTGGCTTTTAGTAACCACTTTTCTACTGAAATTCCATTAATCTCAGTGATTGAGCTTCCAATAAGGTTTTCATATTCTTTGGTCGTATTCTCAACAAAAATGTTATCCGATGAAATTTTCAACTGTAATGGGAGAACCTTTGAACCGATGCTTTCATTTTTGGGAAAATACAAACTTGTATGTCCATCTTTAAGATTTGAAAGGAATTGATTTATTAGTATCACGAATTCATCATTTGTCAATGAATCGGAAATCAAATTTTCGACATCCATTTTTTTTCTGTAGAACTCAATTTGACCACCAAATCCAGTGTAAGGGTCGGGATGTGTTTCAATCAACTCTTCAACGAGATACTCAAAGTCGGTCAAATATTTATTTGACTTTTCTAATTCTTGGCTAAACGTCAATGTACTTATTGCAGCTAAAAGAATTATTAAGAATTTTCTCATATGTGTAGACACCTTTTTAATTCTGACTAACGTCAAATTTTATTGTTGATAATCAGTTGTTTATATTTTTGTCAAATCTATCATTTTCATCACATTTTCAGTTTCCACATTTGTCGTTAGCACGAGAAATTAATCGGCTCGTCTGATGTGTGGAATGTTTGTTAACGTTGAGGGTATGCAGCGTGCGGGATTTCGTGGACGATTCCTTATCCAACGTTACGAACTTTGCCAGCGGGAACTGAACTTGCAAATTGCTCTGAAACCCGCATGATGTATACACTGCGGTAGTTATTTTTTATAATTCAAAAATTCGATAAAACTTGGCATACAAATACCTCCTAAAGCAGTCAAATTAATTCTATTATTGTCAAAGTGATTAATCATTTCATTTCCGATTAAAATTCCCAAATTCTCTAAGTAATCTATAGTTCTAATTGTTATTATCCTAATGTAGTCAAAAAGCGGATAATCATTACCTGCAATATCAAGCAAGTTTGGCAACAAAGATTTGTTTCTATTTGTAATATTGAAATAAATATTATCCCCTTCAATTGAAATTATTGGCTCTTTCCCATGATGTACAATTAAATCTCTAATCTGCTGAACATCTTTCAATAAACTCTCTGAATTCATAATATAATCAACAATTTTTGATGAAATAGCTGAAGCAATCTTTTTTGAGTCTTTTTTACATTTCCCAATTAAATCAGTCAATGAATCATTGTGCTTCGATGAAAGAAAATCAAAACTACATTCATCTAGAAGTATTTTAGGGGATAGAGAAGAGTAATCCAAAATACTTCTAATATTTATAAAATAACTCTCTACTAATTGCCCTATATATAAAGATTTTAACGCAGAATCTATATCCTTATTAATATTTATAAATTTGATTTGGTGTATTATTATTGATAAATTATGTAAATCATTCTCTAATCCCAGAACAGACTCTCTGATAAGTCCATATTCTTGGGCTAATTTGCTATTTAAATTGTTTTTTGTAATTCCATCATATCCGTAAGTATTGATTATCCATGATTGCAATACTGTTAATAAATATGAAGAAAACACTTCTTTGTCTTCAGTCCATTTTTCATGTGAATATCCAACAATAGTTCCTTTTATTAAAAAATCATTCATCAGATTGCAGGTTTTTTATAATTACCGCCAACGTTTGATGGTATAGTGTCGTGCGGGATTACGAGGCGATTTCCTATCAGTTTACACTGACTTTTTTTACGAGCCACAAACGCCCGAAAATCGCTGAAACCCGCATGCACTATACCATGTAAGTAGGCTTTTCATTATAATCCGGTAAACATTCCAATTAAAACTGATAAAGCAACAACAATAATAAATGCAATAAATCCAATTAAACAACCTTTAGGATTAGGCTTTGGAATTCTTGGTTTGAAATCCGTTGTTCCAGTTGGTTTAAAGCTTGTATAAGTCATTGTTTTATCATTTTGTAACTAATTCGTTTTTGTTGTCGATATAAATATCCATTTCCTTTTTCAGATTTAATCAGGTTTCTGGTTTTGATTGTATTTTTATACTTTTTGAAATAAAATCTTATATCTCCAAACTTTAAAACTAATGTTCTTTTACCTGATAAAGTCCAAATTCCAATCTTTTCTGATTTTTCCCATTTTAGATAGTTATCAAAACTGTCAGTTTTGTCAGTAAAATAATCAATCCAACGAAAGGTAGAATCAATATACAAAATAATCTGATTTCTAGTTTGTCCTGAAAATGGAAATTCTACAAAAGAATCCAATTGATACAAAACAGAATCTGTATTTTGGCAATAACCATTATCGGCAAATAAAAGAAACGAAATTATAAGTAAATTAATTAGTTTCATTATGTGCGGTTTTTCTAAGCTTACTTACAAAAAAACAAAACTAAAATTGGTTTTAAACTGGTTTTTAAGTCCATAAAAATCAACGGGTAAAGCCCGGGATTCATAAAACCCGGAAGTTTCCTGAATTCTTTTGGTCTTAAAACCCGTTTGCTTTTTAATCTTAAAATCCCGGTTTTGTTTTATAAACCTCTACCCCGTTTTTTAAAGAACGTTTGTTTCACGCAAACCAGTAGCTTCAGTGGTTTTTAATTAATGGCAACGTTTTGCGGTATGAAACGTATCGGATTGCGGAGATACGTATGTATCTCCCGTGACAAACCACGATGCGGGACGGAACGCCCGAAAACCCACTGAAACCGGCATGTTTTATGCCCGCGTGTTAGGCACTGGCGGTTTTTATTCTCCATCTGAATATCTAACAAGTTTGTACTATTTCTCATTCCAACGTTGGAGCGGGACAGGCGAAAAGGCTCTTTGGCAAAATTTGGATTTAGCATTGGCTTTGTGCGTTTTGCCAATGTGCCTGACAGCGAAGGGACGGTGTAGCGTTGAGTCTTATTCATTTCATTACTTCCGGTAGTTTCCGGCAATTTATTCATTAATACTTTAATCTATATTTTATTGATTATATGGCAAATAAAAAATAATGAAATTTTTATCCGGCAATTTCCGGTAATCTTTTTTAATCCTTTCCGGCAACTTCCGGCAAAAAGCAAATCCAGATTAAAAAATATATTTAACACATAATCAGTTAATTAACAATTTAAACCGAAATTACAAAACATCTTCCGGCAATTTTTTATCAGTTTTCACATAATTAGTTTGATTCCCATCACCAATCTGTTTTAACCAACCACCTCTTATTAATTCTGCAATATCATTTCTTGCTGTTCTTTCTGATATTTCTTCATTACAGTTTTTCTGATAATATTCCCGGGTAAAACCAAAATAAGCTTCAACAGAATTAACAAATGAAACCTGACGATTATTTAATTTAACAGGTTGTTCAGCTAGAAATAAAGTCAAAACAACCTTACCTTTTTGATTTAACCATTTTGGAGCTTTATAATCCAATGAAGTAAATTCTTTATGAATTAAAGTAGTGCCCCTACCTGTCCTTTCTATCATTCCCCTAATATAAAACATCCTTGCAATATCAGGATTAGGAGGAATCGATAAATGATTCTTTTTCAGTTCAGAGTCAGAATAGATAAGTTCGCCACTGTTAGAAATTTCAATTTTATCAGGATATACATTTATTAGAATTTCATTTGTAATATCAGAATAGTCACAATGTATCAACGCATTTGTAACCGCTTCATCTAAAGCATCCAATGGAAACTTTGTCCGGTCTTTTCTAGTCCAGTCTGTTTTACTGAATTCACCAATAATTGGTGTTTTCATTTTAAAATATTTCTGAAGCTCATTAAATGCCTTAAAAAGATTTGTTTCTAGCAAAAGTGGAGTTTCAAAAATCACCCCGGTTTTACCCTGCGGTAATTCATTTACCCTGACTGAGCATTGTGGTATGTATATAGATGGTTCTTTTCCAAATAGTAAAATTGCTGCGTTTGTCAGCTGATTGTTTTTAATTAAATTAAAATGCTGTAAAAAGCGGACATGCTCATTAATTCCAAAATTAGGTGCTTTTCCTTTGCTATTTGATATCTCAATAGTCTTTTCTATTTCAGAAATATCCAACAGTGAAACATCTGTATCCGGAACTGTCAGTTTTTCCCAGTGGAATTCATTTTGTTTACGCTGGCGGTATAATAATCCTACATCATTTTCATCAGCACTCAAGGTATTGGATTCTTCACGAACATATACTTTGTTTTTTAATGAATAAGGTTGACGGCTGCCTTGAATTACATCAACCTGAATTACCGGGTTTTCCTGAAATTCTGCCTTACTAATATTAATAATGCTTTCAGGTTTAATATTCGTGATAATAAATTTTTGTAATTCTGCGAATTTATCTTCGAAATCATTCAGTTCAACCGGTTTTTTCTTTTCATCAAAACCAATTAATATACGACCACCTTTGGTATTTAAAAATGCACATACTACCTGTGCTATTTTTTCAATATCAATATCTGAAAAGAAAGCCATTTGCTCGCCTTCTTTTTCCCTTATTAATATATTTATAAAGCTATTATCTTCCATTTTGCAAAGAATTCATGTAATCAATCGATTTCTGTACTTTTTCAGGATTTTTAAACTGACCCTCGATGTATTTTTGCATTTCGGGTAAATCATAGAATGTATGCACCCAATGGCCTTTTCGCTCCTTTACAGGTACTTTATCCAAAATAACCTCATTATAAATATCGATACAGCGAACGTCAATTAAGTTATTAGACCGAATAATAATATCCTTTGATTGAATCTTTTTCAACGTATGTTTGTTGACAATCTCGGCATGATTTAATAATTGCCTTGTAAAAGGCACATAAGCGTGTGCTAAAAACCATCTTGCTTTTTTTGCTACAATGGCTTTTAATACTTCTTCATGCGTAATGGAAGTTTCACCAATAACCCCTGAACCATACTGAGGCCAGATGATACCTAAAAAAGCGTCACATTCGTCAACAGCAGCCAGACAATTATCCAGGTTCGATTTTTCCGCACCGGCGTAAACCGTTCCCATGTGTGAGTTTAAAACCTCATAATTGTATGTGTCTAACTGACTGTAAATAGCAGCCAATTCATTTTCGTAGCCATAAACCGTAGATGCAACAAATACTTTAATCTTTTTCTTCGACATTTTACTTTATAATAAAGGTACATCACATTATCTGAACTATGATTTGTTTGATTTATGTGATTTTCATGATTTAAACCTTTTATTTGTCAATCTTTTGAAATTAAGACTCCGTTCGCCAAAATTAATAAGTAACCCAATTTCCAGGTTATATGCTTCAAGATAATTTATAGCTTGGGCAAAATGAACATCTTCCAATTTCGTAATAGCTTTAAGTTCAACTGAAACAACATTTTCAACCAAAAAATCTACACGGCGGGTCCCAATGTGTTCGCCTCTATAAAAAATAGGCATTTCAAATTCGCGTTTAAAATCAATGCCTTCAAGTCTCATTTCAATTTCAAGTGCCCGTTGATATATTACTTCCTGAAAACCATTACCAAGTGTGCTATGTACCGTCATTGCACACTTTATAATTTTTGAAGTCAGTTCAGAATGTTTATATTCCTCTTTAATCATACCAATCATTTAATCAAAAAAATCACAGTTCAGACATTGTATTCCGCTAATTCCTCAATGCTCTTTTTCTCATAATCCTCCCGGCTTATCAGCTTTTCTATTTCGGGGTCAACTATTTTGCACTCGTCGTAGGTGAGGGTGTAGAGTTTGTAAACCATGAGGTCAAGTATATTTTCATATTTTAAAATAGTTGCATTTTCACCTTGTTTACTTAGAATTTTATCAACTACTTCAATGAAGGCTTTTTTATTTTCAATACTAGCCAACGGAAATTCTAAAATTGTACCGTGTTTTAGTGTAAAAGCTCCGCCAGCAGTCATAATTCCAATAAAACCAAAATAATATTTCATTAATTGACTATTCAAAATAGCCAAAATATACTTAATAGGTATCTCCTTTGATGTCAGAATATAACCATTACTTGGTAAATAATGTTGGTTTTTATCGTATGAAAAAGCCCATTTATCTGCCGTTAATCCCCAAATTATTTTTTCATTACGCTCAAATTCTTCAAAATATGCAGTATTATCTTGTATTTCAAACCACTCATAATTACCAGGTTTTCTGCCTTTAGTATCACCTTCTTCTTTTGGTTTTAATTCATCGTAATAAATATCAAGATGATTTTCAATAGCTTTATAATTTTTAATCTTAGTGCCTCTTCTAGTGAAAATTAGATATTCATCATTAAAAGAATAAAACCATTTTTTAATATTTCTCCCTTGTAATAAAGGTTTTATCAATTCTTCACTTTTCTTTTCGTACTTTATTAGTTCATTTTTCTTTTCGCTATCAATTATAAAAGCTGGATTATAACCAGTTGTTACACCTCTACAAATCTCAATTGTTTTAATATTATTAATCGAACTTCCCTGTTTTTCAATTTTTGATTTTAACGATTGTAGTTCATCAGATTCAAGAAGCCATAGTTCAGGTTTTAGTAAATCCTTATTAATTAATAGTTTGAACTGATTAATAAAAAAACTTAAACCTAACTCAAAGGTACTATCATTACAAGATGCAAAAATTGAATTGTACGATTCTTTTTTCTCCTTAGAAGTGATTACTACACAGCTTGCAACCAGAGCATCAAAAACATGAATATCAGTAAAATCAATTATTTCTTTAAGATAATTACTAGTCAGAAATTCTCTAAGATTTTTACCATATTCAGTTTTAATAAACTTATTGGATGTAATTAAAGTTGAAGTTCCTTTATTCCTTAGAACGTTTATTCCTTGCTCGTAAAAATACACGTATAAGTCAGCCGTTCCAGCATAGACTTTGTAGTACTTCTTTAACTCACTTGATATATACTTCAGTTTTTTATGTTCTACGTACGGCGGATTCCCAATCACCACATCAAAATACCCGTCCTGTTTGTCTTTTTCAATGGTAAACATTACTTCGGGGTCAAAAAACTGTGCTGATTTCAGGGGGTCAAAGGGGTCCCATGAAGCAATCTGGCCAGCAGAACCAGATGGGAAACCACTTGAAATAAGTGTTTTTTCAAGTTCTTTTCTTTTTTCACGTTCCTGCTTTTTAAGTTTTTTCTTATCTGTCCATTTTTTAATAAAGAATATCCGCTGGCGTATTTCGTGCAACTCCTGTTCAACCCGTTTTACATTTGCATCCATCGAAATTATTGTGCCTTGCTGCGGCTTGTCAACCGGAATAAGGGTATTGGCCGCCACGAACTTGGTTTCGAGGTTTGGTAATGAAAGTATGTTGCGGTTGGGTTTAGTTTCATCCACCCGCTGGTCAACCATGAGCGAGATAAAGAAACGGAGCTTGCTTATCTGTACTGCAATTTGTTGTATGTCAACCCCGTAAATGCAGTTTTCAATCAGGAAGAGTTTACGGGCATAGTCCAATTCATGGCCTGTTTCGCCAAAGCTGGCTTCTACATAGGCAATTTTATCGTCGGCGCTTTTTAAGGCTACTTCCCTTAAGGCTTCATCCTCGAATTGCTGTGCCCGTTGCTTGTCGCGCTGTGCTTTTTCCAATTGTGCCTGTTTCCAGGTATTATTGCAGGGGTCGAGTTTGCTTAGCGCAAATACCATTTTGTGCAATATCCCCATGGGGAAAGCCCCCGAACCACAGGCAGGGTCGAGTATTTTACATTCGCTCAGGGCGTTTATTATGTTGCGGGTGGTTTCTTCGTCACCGGCAAAAGGGTTTTCTTCGCTTTCGTAGGCAAATAACTGGCGGAGTTTGGTTTCCAGTTCATCCCCATTGTCTGAACTATGATTTGTGTGATTGTTTTGATTTTCATGATTATCTTTTTCCTTCTTATCATTTCTATCACACAAATCATAAGAATCACAGTTCAGACTATTTTTCAGGTAAGCAATCAGGCTTTCGTCCACCATGTAATTTACAATTTCACGGGGCGTATAATACGAGCCGGTTTGTTTACGGGCTGTGGTGCGTGTTTCGGGGTTGTAACTGGCCAACAGGTTTTCGAAAATCTTGCCCAATAACTCCGGGTCGAGTGCAATTTCCTGTTCCAACGGGGTGTTTTCCTCAATGGTAAATTTGTAGCTGTTCAGGATATTGATAATTCCCCGTGCTTTGCAGTGTTTGTATTTGTTACTGTTTTCAAACTCATCGCTTAAATCGAGGTCATCGTTTCGCCCGAAAAACAATACATTGGGAACAACAGGCTGTTTCGATGGTGTGGATGAAAATCCATCAATACGCATCTCAATATTTGTTTCCGGGTCGCGCCGGTCGAGGCATTCAAAAAGACCACCGTTTAAGAAAGGAATATTTTCAAATAATTTCAATCCTTCATCGGCATTGGAGAACAAATTTTTGTAACGGAACACAAGGTGGTCCATGTATTCCTCGGTATAACCTGTGTTTTTATTTTTCTTTTTATCATCAATGAATGTCCTGTTGCCACCATCTTTCGGCATTTCGGTATTCAGGGTGGCAAAAAACATGTTTTGCAGAATGGCTTTGTAATAATCGGAATTGTCCTCAGCGTTTGGATTGAATGCTTTCAATGTTGCAGCTATTTGAGTTTTATCAAATAGCGTTTCCGGCACCAATCCTTTTTCTTTTACAAACCAAATGAAGATTAAACGTGTCAGCAGGCGGATAACGTTTTCCGAATTGTATACGGTGTCATCAGAATCGTCATCAACCCTGTTAGGAAACGAAACGGTACGAACAGCCCATAAATACCATGTAAAAAGTTCGTTGTAAAATTCCTTATTCAGGATATTTACATTGAACACTTCGAGCCATTGGTTATAAAGCTCTTTAAAAGTGCTTACTTTAAGCGGGTTAATGCGAAGTTGCAACAAAATACGTTCATGTCCTGCATGTACCTGTTGGGTATCGATATCCCTTAAAATACTGATACGTCCGATTTTTTCGCCCTGCTGGCCTGAACGTTTGTATTGGCCACGTTCGGCACTCGAAAAGGAAATATGAGAACCATATTTTAGAATCAAAACAACCGGACGGCTGTACGAACGGCGGTTTAATGCCCGTGTCAAACGTGAAATATCGGATTTTGTGGGTACGGTGTTTTCATTCAGCTCAATACCGAAAACAAGCAACATATCATAATCGTCCGATGGTTGTTTCAGGGCAAGTTCGGTTTCCTGTCCTTCGGTTTTGCCCTCCAGCGTTAAATTATTTATCATCCCGGCAAAACGGGCATCCTTCACTTTCCCTAAAAGCTGCGAATCGGTCAACTGTTCTTTCAGAAATTCTGTAAGGTTGATTTCCGATTTGGCAGCCGGGGCAATCTTAATATCAAGTTCAGTACTGAAAAATTGCAGCGTACTTTCGAGAATATTGGAATTATAGAAAAAATCAAGGTTCATAGTACTTTAAAAATTTTTGTTTTTGCTAACCACGAACCATGTAATCAGGTCGTAATTTTCAATTTTATAACGCTCTTCGGGTATTTCTTCGTCAAATTGTTTTAGTTTCAGGTTGCCGCCATCGAAAATATCGTTTACCAAATCATTTTCTTCCTGCCCGAATTTCTTTGACATCCAATGGTCGATATAGGTTTTTAAACGGGAAATGGTTTCCTCATCGGGCTTTTCGATAAAAGCCGGAACAAAACGTTTGCTTTCCTTATGTTCGCGAAGTGTGTAAAGCACTTCCATATTGTTTAGCACATAAAACTTACCATCGGTGGATGTATAGAACAATTCAAGGTTTTTATACCGATGTTCCTTTTCATTTTCATTGCGTTTTGGATAACCCAATAAGCCGATTAATCCGGGAGAAAAGGCATGTACTTTTGATTCGATAATGGCATTGAAACCTGTGTAAACTCCGTTGGGAATTCGCTCCAGTTCATCACGTCGGTTGCTGAACAAATCGAATAATTCCTGCCGGAATGTTTCGTACGACAGGTCGTTGAAACCAAACGAACCAGCTTTTCCTTCAATGTCTTCCCAGCTAATTTCAAGCTGTTTGAATAATTTGGCAGCCTGTTTTGTAATGATTTTATCCTTATCGTCAAGAATCTGGTCGAACTGTTTTGAAATGGTCTGAACTTCTGTGCCAACCAAAGCCCCGGCAGCCATGCGGGATTCAACACGGTTTTTAAGGTTCAGGTATTCATCTACGTTTTTGGCCGGCCAGAAATTAACGCCATAAATGTTGTTATGTTTCGAACCAATACGGTCAATACGTCCAAAACGTTGAATTAAGCGTACAGGGTTCCAATGTATGTCGTAATTTATCAGGTAATCGGCATCCTGTAGGTTTTGTCCCTCACTCAAACAGTCGGTGGCAATAAGTATGTTTACATCTTCCTGTAAAATGCGGTGTGTTGCTTTATCGTGTTTTTCAATAATAGTAAGCCATTCTTTAAAATTCTTAGGCTCTTTCAGGTTATTTGCTTCATAAATATATGCCCAGTCCTTTTCCCTGTATAGTTTTGTTTCAGGGGCAAAACGTTCGAGAAGTGGTTCGAAATCGTCTTTTCCTTTTCGGCCAATATCTTTATAAGTACATTGGTTTTCGGTACCGGAAACCAGGGCTAACTTATCAAAACCCCTTTGGCGTAACTGGTCATAAAGATATTTTGCTGTATCACGGAAAACACTGAAAATTATAATTTTCCTGTCAGGATTTTCTTTTCTGGATTCAACGATAACCTCTATTAACTTTTGAAGTTTTGAATCGGCTGAATGATGGTTGGGTTTCGATTCTAGTTCTTTTGTGATTGAATTATCCAGTATTTTCAGGTTTTCGAACAAAGCTTTCAAGGCTTCGATATCGTGTTTCAGGTCTTTCTCAAAAGCATCGAGATTAATAATTTCGCTTATTTTAATCGGTTTTTTTCTACCGATTTCATCAATTCCATCAAAGTCAACATCGGCAATTATTTCATCAATTTCGAGCGATTCATCTTCCACATCAATTTGCTCCACTTCCGAATCAGTCTGGTTTTTCTGATATTCATAAACCCTTTTGTAAACCGTTTGATGGTAGGAATAAATTGATTTTACTGTTTCAAACAATGCAAACCAACTTGATTCCATACGCTTGATAAGCAGAATGTACATAATTTTTGCCAATGCTTTCTGCCTGTACCGTTCATCTTCCAAAGCATCTTTGGCTTTGGTTTCCTTCATGTAAAAGGCAGGCTTATAAGCTGTCATGTGTACATTCTCAATGGCATCGAGAAGCATTTCAATGGTTTTGTATTTCCCGATTTCAATCTGGTCGCCCGGTATGTTCTGAGGTGGTGCAACGTTTGGAAAATGTAAACCTTCGTTCAGGTGTTTTTTAATCAGTTGCCTTGTACGGGCAACAACAGTAGCATCAATTAGTTTGAAGATTTCTTCGGGAATGTTAGCCCGTAATTCACTTATTCGGCGGTCATCCCTAAATTGCCACTTATTGAAATATTTCTGGGCGTTTGCGAACTTTTGCTGTAAAGATTTGATTTCAATACCTTCAATTTCCCTAAAACCGGTATCATTGCCACCAACCATTAATTTAAACTGATTACGGATATCTGTAAGCTTATTGTTAATTGGTGTGGCGGAAAGCATCAAGGTTTTAATATCCCTGTTTCCAAGATTCTGGTAAAAGTTTTCAATCAGGAATTTATAACGATTTGAACCATCATTCCGAAGGTTATGGCTTTCATCAATTACAATCAGCATTTTTTGGAAGCGTTTGAAATTGGTCAATGTCATACCGTCTTTGTTCATGCGGTTTTCAAATAAATCGGTATGATAACGGATAAAAAAATCGAATTTATCGGCTTCAAAAATTGAGTGTCTGTCTTTAAGGTAGCGTTGCCAGTTATTGGAAAGTTTTTTAGGACAAAGAAGTAGAATTTTATAACCCTGCAACTCAAAGTATTTCATAACAGCCAAGGCGCTCCAGGTCTTACCCAAACCAACAGCATCAGCTAAAACAGCACCGTTGTATTTTTGCAGCATTCGGATAAGACTCATAACACCCTTTTGCTGAAACAGGAATAGCTTATTGAAAATTACCGTGTCTCTCAGGTGTGCTATATCACGTTTCGATGATATGTCGATATCGAACTGGTCAAAATCCTCCTTAAAAAGTTCGTAAAGCGTTTTGTAATATAAAATCTCTGGTTCGTATTTTTCAAAGAAGTCAGAAATCAATGAAATTAAAAAATCCTTGCAGGTTTGTGTTTGGTTTTTATCGATTGAAATCGAATCTTTTGTCGATTCCGAAGTCCATAACAATTCAAACCACTCTCCGGCTTTTTCAAATCCCGCGTCGGTACCGTTTACCAGTTTATTTAATTCGATATTGGCAGAAGGTTTTAAACCAATCCCGGCATCTGTAAAGTTAGAGCTACCAACAATATAGAAGTTGTCTTTGTGCTTTGATATATTTGGGTTGTGATAAATATATGTTTTTGCGTGGCAGAAATTCTTGTCAACGGTTTTTACTTCAACATTATCCTGTTTTAGAAAACTAACTGCTTTTTCGCAGTCGTCTTTTAAATTAAAAACATCATTTACCTCATGTTTCTGATTGATAATATCTACAATGTTTCGGCGTGTCGGTTTTACAGAAAATAAATCTCCAAGAATAATCCGGTAATGAGTTTGTGTTTTTATTTTATCGAATAGTTTTGAAAGGGCAGAAATCGTAAAGTATCCGGTTACAAAATCAAGTTTCCCGTCTTTTATGATGTTGTTATCAAGATACTGATATATCGTGGTTTCTTGTCCTTTAATTAATTCGTTTTTGTTATCTATTAACATAAGAAATCAGATTTTCTATAAAAGTAAAATAATCATGTTAGAAATCAGCGTGCGAGGGGAAGAAAAACAAGTGTGTGGAAGCGAAGGGACGGGCTGGAACACTCTTGTTTTTGTGCGTTGGCATATTTTTTCAGTCTTTTTAATCAGTCGTTAATTTATTGCTGTGTCGTTTTTTCGGCTTGCGTACAACGGTTGATGGTATGGTGTCGTGCGGGATTACGAGGCGATTTCCTATCAGTTTACACTGAC
>Ga0156648_147_pt2 | contig 13392 bp, 6 predicted proteins | sample RifOxyC2_FD_111978 | JGI IMG/M metagenome (GOLD analysis project Ga0156648, IMG submission 111978) | Bacteroidetes bacterium RIFOXYC2_FULL_40_12
ACGGTTCCCGTACTAATATTCAGGTTTAATTTTCGATTACCATTGCTTGTGTTCGTCATGGTTATTGCTCCGCAGACCAAGCTTCCGGTACCAATATCAATGGTTTGAGTTACATCAGCCGAAGGTGCTGAATAAGCCAAAGTACCGCTCATTGTAATAGAGTTTGCACCACTAATGGTAACCAATGTATTGGTACTATTGGCGGCAAAAGTTAGCGATTGACACTCGGCTGCTACATCAACGGTACATTGTGCACCATCAGCAATAGTAACATCGGTGGATGATGCCGGTATTCCATTGTCCCATCTTGCTCCATCACTCCAGTTTCCTGTTCCTGAAAATGTGGTTTGCGAAAAAGCAACGATGCTGTTTATGAATACTATTGATACAAGTAGCAATCTTTTCATATTTATAGTAATAAAATATTTATTAATCATTCTTTTGTAATGGGTTTCTTTGTTATAATTTCCCTTTAGGTTGCACCACTTTAATTTGTGGTTAAAAGTATAAATTTTTTAACTTATTTAACGAAAGTCAGCGATTTAGGTTTGAAAATTATGGCGAATGGCAGGGGTGTTTTGCTCAAAGGTAAAAAATGAGGTGCAAAATGAAATACCCAATTTTCTTTTGCACTTTAACAATGGAAGGAGATGGTTAACTTTTTATTATTCAATTATTGAGGGTATTCCTTAAAATGAAATTATCGGGATGAATCTTTTCATTTTTATCCATCTGATTTATTAATTTCTATGATAAATTTTCAGGCTCGGGATTTAAAAGATATAAACTGTCTTTTTAGGTTCCGAAGTTTTCCCGTTTTTTCAAACGACATTAATTGTTACTTTATCTTTTACAAACTGATTTTTTAGCCAATTTGCTCCCGCAGGCTTTCGGGAAACAATATGAATACTATAGACTTAGAATCCTTCCTGAATTTAATATAAGCTTAGGGGGTTAACTTATAAATTGGAGAGTTATACCGTGTAACTGTATCTGTTAATTAAAAAAATGGAACTTTTACTCCTTCATAAACTTTAGGCTTATCCTTTTTTTAGAATCCGATGGGATTAAAGTAACTATATAAATCCCATTTTTTAAATCAAGCAAATCGAGCCGATAGGTATCAGCAATGACTGACAACTCGTTTAATCGGATATTTCTAAGGTTTTTGCCAAGAATATCGGAAAGTACCACTTCGCCATTGATGTCAGTAGTTATATTAATAAACGATGACGCTGGATTCGGATAGATAGTGAAATTTAATAGCGGTGAATTTTCATTAATAGCATTGGTAACATTGGCAGTAAAACTACCCTTCATGCCCAATGATTCATGGGGAGTGCAAACATAATTATATGTCCCTTCAACAGTAACTTTGTATTCAAATGAAGTTGAGGTTGAGGTTAACGGTGAATCCCATGCTTCTGCACCATTAGGAATTACTTTTGATGTAGTGGTATGTGAACCGGCTGACCATTCCCAGCGTACAGTATCACCAACAATTACTGTTATATTTGAGGGTGAAAATGAGGTTCCCGATTGTTTAATCACGTGGATGGATGAGTACGATTTATTACAACCCAGCAATAGAATTGCAATGGAAAAGATTTTTATTGCTCTCATTTTTTATTTATATTGATTCTAAATTATAACATCGGAATTGGAATATTGTTTTGGAATCGAACGAAAAATTAAATACACCTTACCTGATTATATTTGTTTGTTGTTTTATCGTCAATTTTGACTTGTTTATTTAAAAAATATATCTGGTTAATTGAACAATAGACCCGATAATGGTTATTTTACTAACGCTACGAGGGTTTAAAACCCTCGTAGCGTTATCTCATCCAATAAATTTCCAGTTAAAATATTGGTTTCTTGATGCTTCAATCCAAAACTCACGTTATTTTAGTAAAAACATCCATCGGATGACTTTTCGGAGTGGACTCAATTCTAGGCAACAAAAAAGCCATCCAGATGAATCTTTCAATTCCCTTCCGGATGACTTTTTAAATTTTATGACAAAATCTCAGGTTTGAGATTCAAGTAAGCACCTCTGTTTTACTCTTTTTTAGGCTCCGGGGCTTTACCGTTTTTTAACCGATCAAATAACTGCATGGCCGCGTATTTGGCTGCGGCAATGGTTTCGCGGTTTACCTTTTCAATAATGCTCCCCCGGGTCAAATCTTCAGGTAAAATGTACCCGTTCATCAGTAGCAATTGAATTACCATGTTGTTGATGACGGTTTCTTTGTTGTAACCTTCAGCAATATAAAGCGAATCGGCAAATTCAGCAAACTCAACTGCGAATTCAGCAATGTTAGGTAAATTCATCAATTGCAGGTATGTCTCACTAAAGCTGCTTAATTCAATATTCAAGTTGGGGGTTACCAACAAAGGGCTGAATACCTTTTCTTTCTTTTCAGGCTGGAACCCTTTCAAGCGGGACAAATCAACATCTATCTTTGGATTGTCGATGCGTACAAATTTGGCTTTGCGCATCTGTTCCATTTGCCACAACCAGAAGTTGTAACGGTAAACCTCGGAATTTCCTTTGTGGCCGTTGAAAATGTGTTTGTATTTTTCGTGAATGTTTTTCTTCACCTGATTTTTGTTTTCGTTGATTTCAGGTCGGGCAATACGGACCTCGCGGATCAAGCGGCGCATATCTTCGGCAGCAGTTTGGGGGCCGGTAATTTCTTTGCCTTTCCGGCCAATATCGGTAGAAAGGATTCCCAATTGGATTTTTTTGCCTTCTCCCGTTTTAAGCACCTCAATCAGGTTTTTCTTGCCTTCCAAAGCTCCCATTTCGTCAATAAACGGTTGGCCTCCGGGTGTGCTTGCCAGCGCGTCGAACAATTGGTTGAACAGGCTCCGATCGATTTTAACAAGCATTTCCTCATCGGCATTTGTAGCTACAGCTACAAAACGGTTTTTAATGACATCGAAATTTACCTTTGAAATTCCATAAGTTTTTCCATTTTGGGTAAATTCTTTGCCTTTGAAAATTTTGTTCACCATGCCATCCAAATCAATCTTATCCATCATTTTATACGATGAACATAGGAAGAACTTGCCCGTAAATGAATCCAGTTCCCAATCCAACACGTCGTCGATGTAGCTTCCGTGGGTATCGAGCACCTCAACAATGTTTTTATCGCCGGTGTATCGCAACAACGTCCGTTGGAAGTGAGGATTGTCGCCGCTGGTAGCCTTCTCTTTACGTTCACCATGTGAGTCGCGGTAAAGGATAAAGTTTTCAGGATTCTGATAGCGGGTAATTCCGGCCTCCTCGCGGGCAAAATTACTAGCCGTGAGCATAATGTCTATTTTGAAAGGCATCCTCACATCGCAAAGTCCACTGATGGTACTACGCGAGTTCAAGTCTTCCACATTGGAATCGGCTGCACTTTCAAACAACGAATAGTAATATTTGATATATTCCGGATCGAAATCGGTGACGCGACTAAAATCACCCACTTCAGTTCCAATACCGTATAGATTTCCATTGGCATCAGGAAAGACATGGAACATATCGCCGGCAATGCTTTTCAACGAACGTATCCCGGTCAGGTTCTTTTTCATCCATTTGAGCATCATGGCCGCCAGCATCTCCGATTTTCCTACACCGCTATCACCGGCAATCTGGACAACAAACACGGCTCCGTCTTCTTCTTCTACGGCAAACATAGACCCGTGAACCGGGATTCCGCCCATCTCTTTCACTTTCTCGTTCATCACTGTCAAACGGGGTTTTTTAATGTTGCCATAATAATCGCCTTTTTGCGTAAGCGGTGTCACAATGGTTTTGATATTTCCTTTAGGCCCTTTAATATCGAAAAAGCCCACTTTTGGGAACGAAATTACCTTTGAAGGTGCACCATAAAAGCAGATGGTGTCGGGTACAAAATTCCGCACTTCGTCAATGGATGCGTCCTGAATGTCGAGCAACCGGAAATTATCTGCCATGTATTTCATGTAGCTCTTGTGGTAAATGAAGAGTTCATTCAACAATCCGCCATTGAAAATTTTACAACGGTAATCGCCCATGTCCATGTTAGCCACAAATTTTTGAAGCCTGTTTACAAAGAAATTGCCCAATGGGCGGGTATCCAAAATTTTAATGTATTCCCGTGAATTTACATCTGCTGCGGCAAGTGTTTTGGCCTTGAATTCTGCTGCTTTTTCGTTCTCCATCCGGTCGATGCGGTGGAATGCATACTCCCGTTTTTTTGCATCGGTAGCTATGCGGGTATGTGTTTGGACGTTAGTTTCGGTACCTATCACGCCGCATTCGCGCATCAATTCAGGGATCCATTTCAACCGGCCATTTTCAAATTTCTCCAGTGGATGGTTTTTTACATCAAAGTTTTTATGTAGCGTGATGCCATGCTGCACCATCTCGTTGATGGCTGAATTTTGCTGTGCAAACTCGGCTTCAGTCAATCGGATAACCGAATGGGTGTACCTGTCGTAGTGCTCGTTGCTTTTGGTCTGGTTCATCAGGTTGATGAGGAATAAAGTAAATAACCTGATTTCGCCGTGCAATCCACTGTTTTCAATGTTGTGTTTTCCTGTTTCCAAAACTTGTTGCCAGAGGTCTTCAATATCGGTAGGGAACGATTTGTAAAGGAATTCCCCAATCACTGCCTCGGCTTCCATGTTCCCGATGGATTCAATCTGCTGGTTGTATCTTGAAATTAAAGCAAGGACTTTCTCTTTGAAGAGGTCTTTCCGGCTTAATAAATATAGGCGGGTCAGTTTTTCAACCGCCGATATTTCCGGGTTCAGCACTTTGTCGTTGATGGTTTTCTCGATATACCCATAAAGTTTTTGTCCCAGTTTGTTGTTTTGAGCCGTAAATTGGTCATAAATACTGGCGGCCAGCCGTTTTAAAAATAAAGCGGTGTTGATGTCGGAAGCTTTTTTGCCAACTACTTTTTCAAATTTCTCAATGCCTTTTGCCACCAATTCGGCTAAGGATGGTTCCAACGGGTTGTTCTCGAACGGGAGGTTGAAATACAGCATCAATTCACGGATGTGCTTACGCATTACCATGTTCACGCCTTCGAGGCGGGCAATATCATCGGCATGTTTTCCGGTGCTGTTGATAGCCAATATTTTGGTTTTCCGTGGTGAGAACAAAATGTTCTCCATCTCCAGAAGAATTTCCGCCATAATTACATCATGTTCTGGTGCATCGAGCACATAATGGTTAGGCTGGTATTCCAGTTTATTGGTAATGTATTTAAGCAATGTAGCTTTGCCATAGCGGGCCAATACTTCCCCAAAATCGAGATGTTTGATCATCGGTATTTGCTTGTAAACCTGAGGCAGCAGGTTTTCATACACCGATGTGAACGCGATACTGCTGATAAACTGAGTCAGGTTGGTACATTTCCCCACTTCGTCGGAAAATTCAATGACCGCGTTTTTTGAATTGTCAATGGTATTGATGCTGATGCCGCTCATGCCAGGTGCCGCGTGGTAAAGTGTCCAGGCATTGTTAATGCGCAGTGCCTGGCTTTGAGTTTTGCTCAGGTCTTTTACAATATGAAAATCGCCGAGTACCTGCCGGATGAATTGGCGATCTGTTTTTGAGGCAAATATCTCATCCAGTATCTCATCAGAACTCATTTCGGCATAATCGGGGTTGTTTTTGAGGCTGTCGAATTTTACCCAATATTTAAGTACAATTTCCAGAGCATTTTTAAATTCCTTGCGGAAGATGTCATAACCTTTTGCCGTTCCGTCCAGATAATCGCCCATTGAAAAGCGCAGGAATCCGGTTTGATAAGGGATTACAGCAATTCCCCGGGTTTCGGCCAGTTTTTTTGTAAATTTTTCCAAATCCTGGTACGAGAAGAAATTGTTCAGTTGGATATTGAACAAATACGAACCGTCGGAAGCAATGATTTTGGCATATTCGGCCCACTCCCCCTGCAGTAATTCTGCGGCCGTTTCTTTGGCGATTTTTAACCGCAACAAAGCCTCATCTCTAAAGTTTTTGTTGATGCGGAAGGTGTTTAATTCCTTTACCAACTGCTTTTGGTAATAGGTAAAAAAGGGTTCATCCCTGTATTTGAAATCGTCGGGCAACTGCAACACATCTAACTTATCTAGGGCCACCAGTTCGTTCAATAAGAAAAGATGCAACGGACTACCTTCAAAAGGCGAAAACCGGAGCAACTCTTTGGGCGATTTGGTCCCCTGTTTTTTATGGTAACTTTCAATCTCGGCTATGATGTATTGCTCAATACGCATCTTAATTTTATTACGCGAAGCATTTTTGGGCAACCGTTCTTCCAGATTATCTTTGATAGATTTAGCCAGTTGGGCATTTTCCAGGATATTCACCAGCATAAACAACGAATTGGTGTTTCCTTTTTCGATGCTGTTTTGTTTGCGTGCAAAATCAATCACATCTTTTTTTGCTGGTGTGGCAATAATGGACCCCAGCCTGTCGCCGGTGGCACCTAAATTTTTGGTAGTAGAAATGGACGAAACCAGGTTGATGCGTGCATATTGCTGGTTTAGGTTATTCATTACATACCTTGAAATGGTGCGCCATTTTGGTTCTTCATCGTTTATAATCTTTACCGAATCGTTGTAAGCCTCATCGAGGAAGAGGGTTATTTTGCTGATGCTGACAAATTTCAGGAAACGCAGCAACGATTGGTTGTTAAAATCGGAGTAACCCGATGGGTTAGCTGGGTCATTAATCACAATGGTCAGGTTTTCGCAAAAACTATCCCACAGGTTCCCTGATTCGTCGAAGACCTGGAAGGTTTTTTTCATCCGCTCCAGGCGGGTTGTCAAACGGTCAAAATCAATGCGGCCTTCATCATTAATGCCAATTTCCAGGTCAAAGGGGTTGATATCGAACCGGTCGGTGGGGAACAAATCCATGTACTCCCACGACGAGTATTTGTTGAACAAAATATAAGGACGCAGCACCTTGTCTTCTTTGCCAAAGAGCACATCGCGGATAATCATCTGAACATCGTCAGAGATAGAAGTTTTGTTAAGGTTCGAAAGGTTACTAAGAAATTCTTTGATAATGTCCTGATCTTTTTCAGTAAGAGCTAGATATTTATCGTTAATTCCCAAATCGATCAAGAAATTACTGAACCTCCCTTTGTTGTCGGCCTCGTTTTCGGCTTTTACCAAATATTGTTTGTATTTTTCCAGAAACAGGTTGATGCCGAAATTTTTATGAAAATGGTTGCTCAAGGTACGTTGATACGTATCGGGGATAACGTTCAGAATAACCCGGCAGCGCTCAATAATAGCTTTGTCAACGGGTTTTAGTTTCCGATGGAGCAGATATTCTCCATAAGTTTTGATTTGGTTCCGGCCTCCGCCTTCAACAATGGTGGCTATCTGAACATTGTCGTTTTCGGAGTAGAAATATTTTTTAGTTCGTTCCTCGAATTCCTGAATCAACCGCTTGTTCTGTTTTCTCAGCTTTTCGGTTTCGGTACAATTCAAAATCATGTCAATGTAATCGCGGAGTTTTTCCAGCGAATACTTGTCTTTCAAAATCTGGCGGCTGAATTCGTCGAATTTGAATAGCACAATATCTTTTTCCAGGTTATCGGTTTGTCCCAGCTGTTCCTTTTTAAGCAGGCTGAGTTCCTGATTGTAGTCGGCAATTTTAGCCTCAATGAGCGACATAAAGTGCTCCAGGTTTTTATAGCTTACTTTTTCAAGGATCAACCGTAAATTCAATTGGCTGTTGGCCAACGCGCCCAGCTTTTTGGTGTGGACTTTATTTAATGTCTGGATAATTTTATTATGGAGGCAAAATACCAACGTGGTATTGGTACTCCGTGAAATTGAAGAATCATCGATAAAAATGATACGGGTCAGGAGCGGGAACCAACGGCTATGGTTGAACAGGTTTTTGCGCATGTGGGGGATGCGGATGACGAAAATAGAGGTTTTGTCGTCGCTGATGCTTTGGTAAAGCGATTCTTCATCGGTAAAAGCGACTTCTTTAACTGTTGCCGGATTAAACAATTCCTCCCTGATAAGTTTGATGGCTGTTTCGGTGCTCCCGCTGACTACTGTCTTTAAAAAACCGTTCAGCCCTTTGAAATTGACTGTTTGTTCGCTGCGGACCAAAAAATCGGTTTTTTCAGCAGCCGTGGTATAGTGCGAACTTTGTACCACCATTTGGTCAAACACGTCGAGCAGGTAGTTCCATTGGGCTTCTTCCACTTCATCTTTAATACCCAACACCTCGCGGAACCTCCGCAGTTCGGTTACCTGGTCGCCCAATAAAATGGTATATCTGAAATTCAGATTGGTTTGTGTTACCGGGGGTGTACCCACGGAGTAATCATGGCAATTGAGGATGTTTTTTGCCTGTTTTTGCTCTTCCTCGTTAATGGCTTCGGTATCAATTAATGAAACCAACCTTTCGCGGAAAACATTTTTCTTGGTACGGTATTGAAAAGCTTTTGATTCCTCATGTGGAAAAAGCATGAGCGATACATCGGTATAGCCCGGGATGGCCTCTTTCAGTTCATGTACCTGGCGGTCAATCTCGCGTTCCTGCAGCAAGGGATCATCAGGCTCATCGTAGCATAAACGGGTAAAAGCCTTTAGGTTGTCAATAATATGTCGGGGCAAAAAATTTTCGGCTCTTTGTCCAAGCGATAAATACAAGTCTATAAAGTCACGGGCATCTTCACGCAATTTCAATTTGGGTTTCCCAACTATTCTCATAAGTTCCGTTTTAAGATGTTATTGCTCTGTTATTTCAGTTTTTACTGGTTCAAATTTTAAATAAAAGTAAGGATTTAATTGAAAAGAATTTTCCAATTCAGGGAATGAAAAAATATGTAACCTTTGTACCCTCATCCGGGGATACAAAGTTATAATAATTTAAGACACTTGGTGAAAAATTGTAATCAAAATGAACAAAAAAACGACAATTGTTAATTTAACAGGTTGTTATTTTTTCTAATAGTGATTTATAGGTGAAGGAAAACGTTAGTGATTTGGTTCACACAGGGTATGCTTGCTTTTTAACCAGAGTTGTCCGACTTAGTGTTGATTTCGTTTGTTTTTGATGATTATATATCACATCAAAAATTATAATCTATTTTTCTTTACTTTTTATGGTCCGGTTTTTAATAAGAGGTTTGGCCCAAAAACTCAGGCTCAGGATGTATGCCAGGGTTATAAACAGGATAAACATACCGGCTTTTAACCCAACCCAGTCTTTCATCTGCCCAATTGCTAAGGAAACGATGGCTCCACCGGCAATGGCTGTACATAAGATACCTGAAAAAGTACCATGATATCCGGCAACACTGTTAAGCGCCAGTGAGAAGATTATGGACCACATTACCGAAAGGCAGAAACCGAGCGCCGGGAATCCCAATAGGGCCATTTGCGTGGTTCCGGTTAGTGTGAGGATTAATACCAGCATGGCCGCAATGGTAAAAACCCGTAATACTATTTTGCTGTCGATAATTTTTAATAAAAACAGGCCTAACAAACAACCAATGGTAAGCATGCCCCAGAACCAGGCTACGGTTTGGGCTCCCTCAATTTCGGGCGTTAACCCATGGTAGGTCCTGAGGAATTCTGAAATCCAGTTGGCAATGCCCTGCTCAGTACCCACATAGGCAAATATCCCAAAAAAGTAGTACCAAACAATAGGGATACCGAAGAGCTTGCGGTGGATACTCCAGGCACCTACCAATTCGTCATCTTTTCGTTCCACTTTTGGGAAACGCGACAGCAGGATGACTACGGCCATTAGCAGGGTAATAAACGCAAATAACCAATAGATGGAAACCCAGTTCAGGTTATCGGGCGTGACTTTATTGAAGATGGAAATAAAAAACCCTTGATTTGCCGCCGGTTGGTTGAGGTTTGTTACCAAATAGGAATAAACAAAGGGGCTAAGATAGGAGGCTCCGCCAAAAACAAGCTGGGCAAAAACAGAATAGAAAGCAAAATTACCTTCGCCACCGGTAACCCGTAAGAGCGGATTGATGGCTACTTGCAATAAGGCCATGCCAGTTCCGATTAGAAATAGGCTTACTAAGAAAACCAGAAATGTATGATTTAAAGCAAACAACAGGGCCCCTCCGGTAGCCAGTGCAAAAGCTGTGGACATACCCGATTTTTCGCCATATTTTTGTGCCAGCATCCCGGCAGGGATAGACATGAGTGCATAAGCAATGAAAAACGAAAAGGGGAGCATTCCTGTCATTAAGCCGCTTAGGTGAAAACTGTCGCTCGCATTGGGGTTGATGGGCCCTAGAATGTTAGTGAGAAACGAAATGACAAAGAATACGATAAAGATTAATGCCAATAGATAATAATTGCGGTTCATACGATACTGTGTTTTTGATGTTTTAAAATTTAGGTATTAATATTAGTTATCCACCCATTTTTACGGCCAGAAACAATGTTGCTAAAACCACAAACACAATCCCAATGGAGATAAAAAATCCAACGACATCCTGCCTGTTCCATTTGTAGATTTCAAATGAGGAGTTGGGAAATAGCAAAAAGCCCTTGGTGGCCTCCTGGTTTTTGATGGCGTTTTGAACATCTTGATGATCTACCTCATTGCCAAACCCACGAACCCGGGTGCGCATCTTTATAAAAAATTCCAGGGTTTGCTTGTCGTTCTGTGGTTTGGTTAGCAACGAAACCACAATTAGTAACAGGAATGGAAACAGTAGGCGGATAATCATACGGATGGTTTCGTTCAAGGCATAAGGTTGGTACTGCAACTGGAACCCCAGCTTTTGGATGAGGATAAGTTCAGGGAAGAAATAGCCCCGGGCAGTCATTACCCCATTTTCATTTATAGATGGGTCTTTTGACCAAAAAATGGATTTCTGTGGCAGGTTGAATGTTTTTGTGAATTTGTCACCCACTTTTAATGAATCGGGACGGTTGGAAACTGTTGCACCGGAAATATTTTGGGTGTTCCAATCCCCGATTTCTTTATTCCGTTCCGTAACATCCATCCCGCGGGCAACATACACCCGTTCAACTGGTTCGGGCTGGGTTTTGAGCAGCAGTTGTTTGTTGGTTCTCATGGCCGGGTTTATGTAAGGCATTATCACCGGAAGGAGGTAAAAAACAGCAAGTGTGACTAAAATAGAAGCCCACGCTCCTTGACGGTTTGCCCGTCTCCATTTTAACCCCAACCAAAAGGCTGCTGCAAAAATGACAAAAAACTCCCAAATAAACTTCAATATTTCGAGGATGCTGTCGAACTGGGTGGCAACAATAGCACCGCCAACAAGAAACGATGCGCCCAAAATACGGCTTGCCCAAACATAATGTTGCTCGCTTTTTTCAGCTACCAAAGGTTTATACACATTGTGCAGCAGCAACCCTGAAACCGTTAACATGAGGGTACTTGCCGTTGACATTAAAGCGGCCATCATTGAGGTTATCATTACCCCAACCAGCCCAATTTTTAAGGATCCCAACAAATCGTGGGTGGCATAGCCCCAAACCAAATCGGAGTTTTGTACTTTGCCACTGTATAGGAGAACGGCTGCTAACCCTAATACTCCCCAAAGAATGGTGCAGAAACGTTTCATAAAGCTGCCAGCCACAAACCCAAAGCGGGCAGAGTATTCATCTTTTGCCGCAGCATTGGTAACTAACTGGTTGGGTTGGGTTACCACGGTAATGCCGGCCACAACCGAAGCTACCAGAATAAAATACCAAGTGAAATCAATTAGGGTAGGGGCTCCGAAAATTTCAAAAAACGATTCGGGCAGTTTATCGTGCAAAATATTTAAGGCCGATTCGTTTTCGCTGGTTCCGTAAAGCAGTTTTATTTTCCACCACGCAAATGGAATTAAAATGATTGAAAGCATGATGATGAAAAACCCTTGCAGCATATCGGTATAAAAAGCAGCCTCCAGTCCGCCCAGGACCGAATAAATTAAAACAATGAGGCACACAATCCATACCAGCCAATACTCATTGATGTACGAAAAGACACTTTCAGGTTTAAGCTGGCGAAGTTCGGTAAGCCTTTCCTTTTGTTGGCTATCGAGTTGGTTGTAATCCTTGGATTCCAACTGGTTCAATTCCAGGGCTAAATTATATTCGTACCTCTCCTGCCGGGTAAAATCTTTTTCAACTTTTGGGGTAATGGCCATAATGGTTTTATTCATGGCCGTGTAACCAACCGATACCAGCCCCATCATTCCAATGGAGCCGATGATAGCGTAAACGGCTGCCATTTTTTTTGAACCATACCGTTCCTCATAAAAATCTCCCATGGTGGTGGTACGCATCCGGCGTAGCCAAGGCGATGTTATCCAAAACAATGGTGTAGAGAAAACCATTAATAGTGCGCTCCAGATTCCGGCTGCTCCATTTTTAAAAGTAGTAGTGGCTACTCCTACGGGACCATCGGCGGAAGTTGCCTGACCGAAGCTGGCAAAAGTTTGGATAAGCTTTCCGAATTTTCTGCCACCCAATAAATAATCTTCCTGGCTTTTTATTCTGCGGCTGGACCAAATACCAATTCCTATAATTGCTAAAAAGTATGTAAAAATGACGATTAAGTCAATGAAATTGAGACCATACATAATATTTCAGTTGTTTGTTTGTGAATAGTTTAACGCGTTATTTTATTTCGATGCCTAAACAATTTTTAAAAAGGGTAACATCATATTCAGGAAAAGCAGAGGTTCCTTGAAACCCATCAATTAGGATGTTTTCAGAATCGGATACAGCAATGGCATGTCCAAAATAGCTTTCTTTGGCTTGTCCCCAGTTAACCGAACAATCCTTGAGGGTGATATTTTTCGCCTCTTCGATATGAAACCCGGAGGTGAGGGTCCTCTTTAACCCAATGGTATCGGAGGGGCGCAAATCGTAGGTGCCGCCTTGGTATTTGGTTGTTTTTTCAATTTCCAGATGCACCTGGTTGAACCTGATTTGGCTGATTCTCCCTTTTTCGCCACCCACAAACACACCGTTCTCGCTTTTTGCCTGAATGTTTGTAAACGTAATATTCCGTACTGGGCCTACTTTCCCCGTAGTTTGGCCTTTGGCGAACCGCCAGTTGGCATCGCGGGCATTCCCGGGCTGGCGTTTGTAGGCCGTAACATAAATAGGTTCGGCCTTTCCCCACCATACATCGTCGAAAAGTCTTCCTTCAATAATTATATTTTCAAACATCACATTTTCAACAATTCCCTCATCGCGGTTCTGGATGCCAATAGCCCTGTTACTCGAACGGATAATACAATTTGAAAACAAAACATTGCGAATGGCATCCATGTTTTCGCTACCGAGTTTTATTGAACACGAAGTCGATTTCATAATACAGTTGGTTACTGTAATGTTTTCGGTAGGGCCGAACTCTTCGTATTCGCGGCGGGT
>Ga0156648_179_pt1 | contig 12988 bp, 9 predicted proteins | sample RifOxyC2_FD_111978 | JGI IMG/M metagenome (GOLD analysis project Ga0156648, IMG submission 111978) | Bacteroidetes bacterium RIFOXYC2_FULL_40_12
GAGCACGTAGCTGTAGCGGTTCATTCAATTTAATGCGTTCAATTTTAACCAAATGTAACAAAAGGTTTTAACTCATGCACACCAAAAAGAAGTTCAAATTTTTCTTTCAAAAGAACAGTGCTGCTTTATAAGCAAAAAGCCCGGTTCCCCGGGCTTTTTCAATCTATTGGATTTGCTTTTTAATTTCATTTAAAATAAGCCGTTCAAATTTTTCCTTTTGAAGCTTGTTTTCTGAACGGCTAAAGTCTTTGTTAATTCTTTTCCAATTTCCGAGGTTTAATCCATCGTTAATTGAAACAAAGGCAAATGTTGTTTTATCTTTTCCGGCAGGTCTTGTCCAAGTGAATACTATTTTGTTTTCATTTTTATAGTAAAAGTAAACCCCATACCAATGTGCGGGTTCTTCCGATTGACCATCAGGTAAATCCCAACTACCCTGATTGTTAATTGTAACTTTGGGAACTATATATTCGGGGTATTCTTCCTTAAATTTATTTATTGCCGTTTTTAATTGTTCTTCTGAATAATTCAACTCATATTCTTCTGCATAAGGATAACTGCCGGGAGCAAAATTACAGGCGGTAATTCTTGAAAGAATTATTACAATTAAAAAACTTTTTATAAATACCATAAGTGTTTTCATTAGTAAAACTTTAATGTTTGTGAATACTTGGAGCATTATTAACTCCTTGGTTACTTATATTATACCGCATTATTATATCTACAAACCCAGCCGATTTAGATAACTGAAATATTGTTTTAGGAAATGCAGCTAATCCTAGTCCTTCTCCTAAGGTAAACGCCTGAGAACGTGTGATTAAATCTGCGCCATTAAATGGATTCACTGCAACACCTAATTCTTCTACCAAAAATCTATAATCAGCACCTATGGCACGAGTATCGGTAAATAAACCCACTACTCCTTTAATTTTCAAATTATCGTATCTTCTATCATGTCCAATGGCTGGATACTCTGCCAAATTTGTAGGAACATAAGAATAATTATAATCTTTTTGATTCAATGACATGCAATTATTGCCTCCAGGATACGTCAAACCATATATATTTTTACCTACAGTTGACCAGTCGAGACAATTTGGACATGTACCCCCTCCTGCTTGGGCAACTATATCACAATTAGCTTATAGATTTTTCTATCCTATTTTTCAATTCAAGAACACTTTTAGGGATAGAAAAAAAATTATTCATTAACTCTGAATAATGAGGAATAAATAAAAAATTCCTATTATCAATTGTACTAATCCTATAAAATATTGGAAATACTTTTTTTACAACCGTAATTTCTTCTAATTTAACTATAATGGCATCATTGATAAAGGCGCATTCATTATCACATTGAACCTTGACAATAAAACATACATTTTTTAACATCCATATTATTCCAACTAAAAAAAGTAAACCAAAAATTATGGCAAATATTCTTGCTTCATGATTAACCTCAATGAAGCTAAAAACATAAATAAAACTTAGGAATAGTAATATTATTAGAATTGACACGAAGTGTTTTATTATAAACGTAAGTCGGCTCGAAACAGATAATTTTGATGGTTCTGAATTACCCGCCCTAAACAAAAACACTAAGGCTATTATTAGACATACTGGGCCACTATATAACCCTTTAAAGAAATCAGGATAATTCAAATATTTAAAAATAATCCCGGTTATTATTAAACCAAATCCCGAGAATAAAAATGCAATTGCTACTATATTAAACCTTTTCATAGTGTCTCATTTTTAATTTCCGCTTTGATATCCAAATTTAAACAAACCTTCTGCACCAATAATAAAACCTACTTTTGGATCAACCTTAACACCAATGAACCAATTTTGAAAGCCGTTTTGATCCCAATTAAACTCTAATCCACCGATAAATAAGAAACCTATTTCAATTGTTCTCAGGTAATCCTGAGGAGAAGATGTTATAAACTGTTGAGAGCCCTCCAACGACAGGAAACCAATGCCTACTCCAAATTCATTAATAATCTCATTTCCATTTTTAATTAATAATTCGCCATTTCTGCCTGTTTTATTATTAACAGAACCACCAATTAGTGTTACAGATAATGGCCTAATTATCGCTTCTACATCCCCGATATCTCCCATTGCTTGAATCCCAAAAGTAATTTTCCCACCAATTTCAACATATAATCCCCCTCCTGCTTGGGGAACTATTAATAATACAAAAGAACTTAAATAAACTCCCAACCAAAAGATTGAGAGTTTTCTCTATATCAAATTTTTAATTCTAATTTTTATTTTCATCAAATGGCAAAAATTTCTTTTCCTCAATCAGTTCATTGTTTTTATAAACTTCTTGTTTTATTAATTTGCCTTCTTCATCCCACCAACTCCAAGTGCCAGTTTTTACATTAGGTTGATTTTCATCAAAAAAATATTCTCGCTTCTTAACTCCATCTTCGTACCATTCGTGCCATTTGCCCACTAAATTAAATTCAGTATTATAAATTTCTCCCAATATTAAAGTATCTCCATTAGGATATAAATACAAATAATTTTGTTTTCCTAAATTATATATAGTTCTAAAGATAAGCTCTCCTGTCTCTAGATAAGAAAAGTTTAAGAACCCACTAATAGTTGTATCAATACATATTTTTTCTTCTTTCTTTCTACCATTATCATACCAGAATACTGAGACACCTGAATTCTTTTTTTTATCAATATTTGAAAAGTAGTGTATCCTTCCATTATTATAATACTCTATAGTAGGAACTGTTAATATACTATCATGATATGATTCCCACCAGATTGAACCATCTTTATACCATCTATAATCCCAACCTAGTAGTTTTCCATTTTTTGAACAAAATTCTCTATATTTATTACCATTCTTATAATAACCAATTACTTTAGTATCTACTTCAGTATTATTGTAAAAAACAAACATTAAGGTATCTGTTTGATTTTTTATTTGAAAAGTATCAAAACGAAATACCTTTTGATAAGGATAGTTTATAATCAAGCTATCAATAGAATTAATATTAATTATTTTTTGTTTTTCAACAATCTGACTGTAACAAGAATAGAGTAAAATGAAAAATATTGTTGTAGTTATTAATTTCTTCATAAAAAACTATTGATTATTCTCCTATTATTACATTTCCATATATGGTTCTTCTATCAAAAGAACCATATAATGTTTTAATACCATAAGGAGTATAAACTCCATATTCAAAATAAATTTTATTTGGATCTCTGATTTCAGGATTATTACCATAGATAATATTATAACCATCAGGCTCACCATAGGCTTTTGCATATATTTGTTCAATATTTCTCTCATAATTAAAGTCAAAATACATTTCCTGCGCATTGCCATTTGATGGTTTTCTGTTGGTTGAAAAGATGACCCATTCACCTTCTTTTCTATTAGCTACATTATACCGTGTTTTAGTGAAGTCATAAAGAGTTATTCCATATTTTATTGGACATTCATTTATACAATTTACACCACCAAGGTTATCAGTAGAATAATCCCCTCCATTTGTGGCATTTAAAAAAACCTTCTCTGAAGTAACATTAATAGTACCATCCATTCCAATATAGTTGAGGTTACTCCAGAAATAGTTTTTCCCCCGGGCATCTGTTTTAATCCCATCACCTCTGGTAAAATCGGCCATGGTACCGTCATAACCATCCATCATTGCATTCCAATATGCATCTACATCCTGGTTAATGGAACCATTACCCGAGGCATACCCGGCATTAGCAGATGCTCCACCTTCCGGATGCCCTCCTCCAGAAACTGCTGCACGGGCCTCGGAAATTGAACCTCCATTTTCCATAAAGTATTCGAACATAGCATCTTCAAATTGTCTCTTACTATCTATCTCCTCCATAGAGGGAGCCTTAAGCATAACACGATATTGAGCACGGTTCCCATCTGGGTCCACAAAATTAACCGGGTTATTACCAATCCCCGTATAGGGGCTTACAAACTGCATGGCTGCATCGGGTACGTGCCAGCGCCCAATGGCCGGGTCGAGGATACGTGCCCCAAAATCGTAACTGTTCAGGTTGAGTGCCAAAATCTGTTCCTTTTGGGTATAAAGGTACTTATTTGTGGGGCCTTCGGCAACAAACCCGGTACCGTTCATGGTCAACCCAAAGGGGTAATAGTGGTTCTCCTGCAGCAGTTTGGCCTTTCCATCGATCCCCTTGGAAAAAGTTACCCGTGTGTTCCCCTGGTAATCGGTCAAATGGTAATCGAACCGGTAGCTACCGCTTTGGGGGACCAACCGCCCAAACGGTGTATTTATTTGTTCTATTGTACCATTTGAATATATAATACCTCTATCGTATAGCGTGGTCAGGGTGTTACCATCGCTCACTACACTTAATGTTTTTTCACCTTCGGCGCTGTACTGGTTTGTTAAAGTTCCTTGTTGTGTAACTGCAATTTGAGTGGCTAAATTCAGATGGTTATAATTGATACTTGTAATTCCCCTGTTTTTGTCTTCAATGGCACAACCATTTGGGTTATAGCCATAGCTGTTCCCTAAAACATTACCCACAAAACCTCCAAGCCCCGAACCTGTGGCAGAATTATCGGTTACGGTTGTTAGTTTATTGCCGTTGTAGGTATAAGCCAGGTTATCCATTAAAACGGCTGTTTGGCTGTTGTTCCCATTTCGCTTTAACGAGGTAATATTGCCATTTTTGTCGTAGGAAATAATAGGCATACTATAAAGCCCATAGCCTGTGGTTTGTTGCCAATTGGTATTTTTATAATTAAATGTTGCCGATGTAAGCCTGTTTAAATCATCGTAAGTAAAGGTGTACCCCTTTTCAACAGCATCGTTTGCCGATGACCATTTCACCGATGAAACAAAACCATTGAATTTTGCCTCAAAACCAGGGGTTTCGGCAGGATTGTTGGCCCCGCCCGGTTTAATATCGAGATAATCGGTATAAAGCATTTCCATCCCAAAAAGGTCGCCATCATCACTTAACGAAATATCGCTGTTGTTAATTTTGGTAAGCCACCCCTGAAGGTTATAGGCATAGTCAACACTCTGGAGGAAGCTGGCCCCACTATTCTCAGAATGGAGGTTCCGTTCCGCAACCTGCCCCAATTCATTATAAACCAACTGCTCAACCATTACCTCGCTTGAATTATCAACAGTTAAATACGTATTTAACAAGCGGCCGGCATGGTCATAAGTATACCGGTATTTTAAAACTACATCCGTGGTATAATCATGGGATCGAATGGAATTTGTTAATTGCCCCACAAAATTAAACGTATTATGGAAGATGTCTGTCGGTCCATTATCTTGTATATGGACAACTTGTATGTTCCGGGCTTCGTCATCGTAATAATAGGTTTCTTTAATCCAATTGGTTGTTTCGAGTATCCGGGCCTGTTTACCTGTCAATAACCCATAAGTCATGGTTGTTGGCAAAATCCCGTCAGCCTGTGCGACAAAATTGGCCTTTCCTGAAAAAGAGTAGTTATTATAAAAATATTTAATTAACGATGTGTACCCTGAGAGTGGGATAAAACTGACCCCGCCTATTTGGCTGCTTGTATAATTGGTTGTGCTGTTGTCGTAATAACCTTCATCAATCAGGTTTTGAAAGTTGTCATAATTATAAACATAGAATCTGTTTGCCAACCTCATAACGCCGTCCTGTTTCGCGGTAAGCTGTAACTTGCTGTTATAATAGTAATATACCGGATCAATGCCAGGTTCTTTTTTCTCAACCACTAAATTATATCTGTTATATTTAAAATAGAAACAGTAATTAGATATTAAATCACCAGTATGGGCGTAATTTCCTGCAGCAATTTCTGCCTTAGGAGGAATCTGATAAACAAGGCGACCCTGATTGTCATAGGCAAAATATGTATTTAATACCTCGGTGCCATTGTATGCTCTTGTTAAAACCGTATTGCCATTACCAAGGAAATAAGTTTCAATAACATTTCCGTCAACATCTGTATTGGTATATTTAAATAAATCCCCGTCATTATAAGTTGATACTGTAAATCCGGTGGCTGATGGTGTTACCTTTAGTACACTTTGCCCTGTCCAACCTGAGTTAGGGGTAACCTCATATAAAATGGAATGGCTATTACCATTTTTATCTTCAAAAAAGTCACTCCCTTCAGGTATTTCTTCAGTTACCTCATTAAAGGGACTTCCATCATATATCTGTTCAGTAAAAGATCGGTCATTTACTTCCTGACCAAAATTCTCCAGATAATAGTCTAACTGTCGTGAATCAGCATATTCTACAAAATTGTTTTTCGGAGTAAAAGAGTAATCTACAAATGGTTTATATACTTTATTTTGCCTGCCAAACTGGTCAAAATTTGAAAAAGAAACCAAATTCCCGTTGTTTGGGCCAGCCCCCACGGCAACACTCTGTATTGCCCGCCCCCAGGCATCTTTAAAAACAAAAGATTCACTGTAATTTAAATAATTTCCCACTAAAAGCGCCTTATCTTTTGGGATAATAAATTGTTCAAAATTATACTGTATATTCGCCAAAGGAGATGTACCCGCCTGAGCTTTTTGAACCAGTTTAATATAAAAAATTTCCCCGGTTTGATTTGTGAATTGAATGGTGCCGGTTCTTTCATAACGATTTGGGTTAGAATTACATGTAAATCCAACGGCACCATTACCTGTCCCTCCGTAAGAACTACTTGTAATCCAACTATTATAACTATGGGCTGCCCACGTACCATTTGAAAAGACATTGAATGTGACGCCGTTTTGATAACATTCTACTTCAACTTCAGCAATACCCCCTAATAGATCAAATCCTGCACCTTCTTTCGAATAGGAAAAATGATTGTATTCGTTATTTAACCCGTTCATAATGTAGATTTCACCTTCGTTAAAAGAAGTGGGTGCTATAAGTGAAAGGCTGTTACTTCCTGTATTTGTATGCAAATTTTTTTCAATAATAAGGTATGTGTCATTATTGGTTGCATTTAGAGACCAAATATTACCATTAGTTAATTGAATGGTTGCCCCCGGACTGGTAAAGGTAACCTTCTGACTATTCAATGAAACAGAAAGGGTTTGAGCAGATACATGATATCCTAAAATCAATAATAGAAAGCAGAATATCTTATTTAAAGAAGAATAACTAAGCGACTTCATAGGTTAATGTTTTTAGTTTGTTCCTGGTATTTCAAATGAAGTTCCAACATATCTACCACTTACCTGGATTACCTCGATGGCAATTTTTTGTTCGGGATACAATGTGTGATATAAATACACGAGTGCTCTTTTTGTGGTAGCTGATGGATCATTGGGGCAGGTAATTCTAATTGCAGTTGAATTAAGTTTGGTTACCGTGAGAAAGTTATCGCCTGTTACCAAAATATCAAATGCCAGATTTGCATCCACAACCACTTCTTTGGTTCCACCCTCAAACCCAAATTCTAATTTTGAAATATCTGCATTTATAGGTGCTTCTTTGTAATTGTATCTCTTTTCCTGTATGATATAATCATCCTTATCTCTGATTGAGTTAAGTTTTCCATATATATCATATTCCATTTTCCGGGTATTTCCTCTACTATCAATTGTTGATGTGGTTTGGCCTGTAATAGGGTCATACGTTCGCATTGAAAACTTTGTGCCGACAGGAAAGACTTGTAAATCATCAATATAGTGAAAAAATATAGCTGACCCGGTATTAAGTTTAATTGTAATTGTTTTTGAACCTGAACCTGAAGCAATAAATTCTTTTTGAGCCATCGTCCAACTACCATCCGGCTTAGGTTCAATTTCAGTTACTGAGTTCGTTTCCCCTGAAATACTTACCGAAGCTTTTGCAGAACCTGCATTTCCTTGCTTAGTCCAATACCTTATCAGATAGCTTTTCCCTGCTTCCAGGTTGATGGTATAACAGTTATCGGTTGTACTTCCGTGTGCTTTGGTCGATTGAATACCCGTATGTGCTATTCCATTGACTATATAGCTGGAGCTTCCTTCTGTATTTTCAAAAGTTTTAAAACAAATATTTGTAAGATCAGCATTTTGTCCTTCAACAATGTCTTGCTGATACAAATCTTTCACCTTAAATACTTTTGTGCCCTCATATAAGGAGTATTGTATATTTGAGGCCATATTGTTATAAGTATAGTTATTATGGTCTAATACATAATCGGAATCTTTACTTATATTAGAAAGGGTCGGTGATGAATATGTAAAAGAGGTACTACTTTTAGGATTTGAGGGTGCCAACAAAAAGGTTTCTTTAACGGCAACAAACTCATTCCCAGATATATTGAATAGATTTGGAATGCTTATTAAACCGTCCACTACACAATTATCTGAAATCTCAAGTTTTTCAATAACATAATTTCTTATGTGATTTGATGACATGTAATTAACTGCTTCTAAATAAGGGGGGATTATATCACCAACACGGGTTAAAAGTGAGTATTGATCGGCATAAGTGTACTTATATTCCTTATTTTTCCCATCTGGAGTTATTATCTTTTCATAATTTAACCGACTTTTGTTATCAAATCCTATTGTAATTTCTTGTGTTGATGAATTAATCCCAACAGGGGTATCAAAATAATCAGTAATACTATAAGTTTCAGGTAAACTCGAAACTTCAAGAATAATAGGGTAATGATTATACAAATAAGTCAATTCATAATCTAAATACATTCTATTAATCCTCATTGCATGAATATATTTTGGGGTAGTGTTTTTATTAAAAAGCTGATTACTGACAACAATCTGTTTCTTCAATTTATTATTAGAATCATAAACCTCTCTTTTCTTCAGAGTTCCTCTAGCCCAGTTATAGTTTAAAGTAGGTCCGGTTGGTAATCCGTCTGTGTTAGTATATAGTTCATCGTAATAAGCTAAAATGCCATAATTGGGTGAAGATGTGAATAACCCAAATTCATCAGGTAATAAATCAATCGTACCAGGATTATTGAATTCATGTACAATTTTACCATTTAATCCAAAATAATTACCGTTAGCATCAATACTCTTTCCACCAATATATTCAGTAACTTTTGAATAGCTTACAATTGAGGGTTCTGTATTTAGGTTAAAGTTCTCTATTTCAATATGATTGTATTCTGTTTCAGGAACGTCATAATTTCTGGTATGTAACTTTGGAAGACTGAGTATTGAACCACTTGTTGTATTAACATCACTGCTTTGGTTATATGTAAATTCTTTGATATAAGATATATCTCTGATATACTCATTTTCCTCATCAGTGCTTTCTATTTTGGCAATTCTTAAACCAGGGCCATATTCTACTTTTCCATTAAGGTTAAAAGTATTCGTTTCCCAGGTATAATATTTAATTTTTCCATTTTGATCTTTAACAGAAGTTAATATCCCACGACTATTAAGGGCAGGGTTCGGTCTACGATCTCTGCCATAGACATAAGAAAATCCTTGTAATTCTGGTCTTCTAATAACGGAATAAGAAATATTTTGAGGAGGATAAATATAAATCTCTTTATGTCCATTTACAATTGTCTGATATAATATCGGTGAAGGATCGTTGTTGCCAAACTCACTGGTTGAACCATTATAGAATCCCCAGTAATCCGTTGCATTGGTTTTTAAATTTGGTAATAAAACATTTTCATTTTCACTGTAATTATAACCAAATATGACAGATGGTAGATTTACACCATTCACCATTTCATGAAAGGAGGTCAAAAATAATTTACTCCCATTAACTCCCGTACCCGAAACATCGTGTGTTTTCAAATACTCTGTTTGAAAGACAATTTCCTTAATTAAGTTTTTATCATTATTTATTTTCGAAAACACTTTGATATTATCAAGTGCATGTCCTATTTCACCTGCTTCAGTAAAGTCAAGTCGGTTTTCCTCCTTATAATTAAAATCAATCTGAAAATTGCTAGTTACTATACTTGAAATAACAGGGACTTCATTAACAAAAATCGAACCTGCAGAATTTGATATATATTCAAGAAACCGGACAAAATAAATATGTTCGCTAGGTGACTCATATGGTTCTTCCATATCACCAAAACTATTCAATAATATATTAGACTCTTCGTTATAATTAAACAGTACCTCGTTATGATATTGTGTCTCTACCTTTGTAAGGAACCAAGAATCTATGAATGAAATATCAGAAAGAAACCTATTCTTTAAGCCCAATTCTTTAATCCTGCAGTATCCCGTTTTATTGAAAGTATATTTAGATCCAAATTCATCAGTGATTATAAATGATGTAATTTCAGCAGGATAACCATTTTCATTTATGATCTCAAAATCAATTAACAAATCCTGAAAAGGTATTTGACTCGTTCTGAATCTCCCGTTGGGATATGTGACAGAAGGTTCAAAAATAAAAGTTCCAGATCTTCCTAAAAAACTAAAATGAAAGATATCTGGTTCATGATCATAATAATATCCTAATCCTTTTACTGCATAGTCATAAGAACCATCAATATAGTTGCCTAAATCACTTATGTTACTTGGTAGATTTTGCCAATGATCCATAGCAGTTGGAAGATAAGTGATTGTTCCGTTAGAATTTTTTATTTGTGGACCACTTAACCATCCACATATCTGACCTTTTTCAGTAGTTATTCCAAATTGGTCTGTTTTAGTATAATACTGATAAAATTCATCAGGAATATCTTTTAATTCTCTAAAAATCACCCCCCCGGTATTTAAATCCCACCCTATACCCAAATCTCCACCTTTATTGGATACCTGAATTCCGGAACTGGTATAATTTAATGAGATATTTATATTTAAATTATCAACACTAGTATTCCATAAGGAAAAATCGATAGCAGGCTGTCCCATAGCTAATCCAGAAGTTCCATCATCCTGCGAATAGGATAACAATGAAATTAATATAAATAGTAGGAAAATATTGAATCTAAGTGCTTTCATAAATTTCCGGTTTAAATGTGAGTGTAATGGTTTATTTCGCTTTCAGTTTTTCCACCTCGTCGGTCAGGGTCTCAATGGCTGCCTGTTGTTCTTTTATAGCTTCCAACAATACAGGAATGAGCCCAATGTAATCAATACCCAACATGCCGCTGGGGTCGGTTTTTACCAGTTCTGGGTAAACCGCCTGTAACTCCTGGGCCAATAGGCCAATGTGGATCTGCTCATATTCAGCCTTATCAAATAACCGGCTGGTGTCCGTAAGGGTATCTGTAATTTCTGTCCCATATTGTCCCATCTCGATGGGGTCTTTATATTTGTAACTTACCGCCTTCATCTGTTTTATTTTGGACACATTGTTTTTATCCAGTTGTTTTATCTCTTTTTTTGCATTCATATCAGAGGTAACCTGGACCGAGCCCACCCAAAAATCGCCGTTTACCTTTGTTGTGCCATAAAAATATCCGGCATACTTGCCCCCCGTAGCTATATCGCCTGAAATCGTACCAAAAACACCGGCCCCATTATTAGATCCCAATAACCGCCCATATACACCATAATTATAACCCGAAGTCGAATTTCCAGCCTGGGCATAGATGCCATATGACCGTCCATAATTTGATGCGGTACTGCTATAGGATGAAGTGGAAATACCCAAAGTATAACCTAACCCGCCAGCAATGGTACTTGCTAAACCGTAAGCATAATAGGTATTGTTTGACGGTTGTGCTTTTGTTAAAAGCAAGACACCCTGCCCCGTAGCCGTATTTAAGTTAGTAATAGCTGCAATATAATTTGCATTCCCGGAAGTATTTACTGATAGTTTAGAATCCACTGTTCCTGTAATACCTATACCAACATGGTTATTGGATCCCACTTCGATTTGGGCCTGTAACTGGCAAGTAACAATAAATGATACCATTAGGGTTGAGATAATCTTTTTCATCTGTTTTTTATTTAAGTTGTGTTTTGACAATTGTTATGAGTCCCGATATTTAAAGGTATTCTTTTCCATATCAACGTACAATGATACATAAAATAATCCGGATGGTATATACCCAAGGTTATTTTTTAATGCAATGTTAACATACTGCTTGCCAAGTGTTGCCGGCCCACCACCTTAAGCGAAGGAGCCTCCCTTGCCGGGGAGTGAACCATTCCCTTGCCGGGGAGTGGGCCGTTCCCTTGCATAAGGGCCGGGGCCTCCCTCGGTAAGTGAAACGTAACCCATAGCCTAAGTGAAGGACGTCCGTCAAAAAAAAGGCCGCCGGATGACTTGCAGCTAACAGGTGGTGCCGTGTTTTATCCCGGACAGTCTGTTTCTGGTTCCTGCCGCCGCGGACAACCTGCGGGTTAAAGGAATCAAAAACAACAGGAACATAAAAACACCTTGAAAAATGATCCAGAATAAGCCAATAACTCTATATTTGTTGCTGGTTTTTACTGTAAAATGAACCATTTCTATGGAACAGCAGATTCAGCAGTTATTTTCGAAATTCGACCAGCTACACATCCTCATCGTGGGCGATGTAATGATTGATGCCTACATGTGGGGCAAAGTGGACCGCATCTCGCCCGAAGCCCCCGTACCCGTTATTTCGGTGAGCCACCGCGAGAACCGGCTGGGAGGTGCCGCCAACGTGGCATTAAACATCCAGTCGTTGGGGGCCGCACCCGTAATGTGTGCCATGATTGGCGACGATGCCAAAGGAAAAGTATTTCAGAATTTATTGGTCAAACGCCAGATGACCGGTGTGGGCATCCTCACTTCCGCTCACCGTAAAACCACTGTAAAAACCCGTGTTATCAGCGGCAACCAGCATCTGCTCCGCATCGACGATGAATCGTCGAAACCTCTGGATACCGAACTGGAACAGCAATTTATTGACCACACCCTGAACCTGATGGACCAATTTCCCTTTGCTGCCATTATTTTTGAAGATTACGACAAAGGAAATATCACACCCCGGGTGATTGAACAGGTTGTTGCAAAAGCCAACCGGTTAAATATCCCCACGTTGGTGGACCCTAAAAAACGGAATTTTATGTTCTATCAAGGCGTAACC
>Ga0156648_111_pt2 | contig 11643 bp, 10 predicted proteins | sample RifOxyC2_FD_111978 | JGI IMG/M metagenome (GOLD analysis project Ga0156648, IMG submission 111978) | Bacteroidetes bacterium RIFOXYC2_FULL_40_12
CCTTAAAAAGCCGTTTAGATGTTACCAACCAGAGTCCGGTATTTTTAACAGGAGATTTGACCGTTGAAAAAACATCGACCCTAAACAGCCAATTAACCGTAAATGCTACCAGCCAATTAAAAGGCCAGGTAACCATTGAAGCCAATGTGGATGGCGATAAAACGAAATATGAGTCGTATCCGTTGCGGGTTCAGGGAAGCAATCAGGGAATAGCCATTAAAGTAGATGGATCGCGGAACAGCGATAATAATTTTATCACCTTTATGGATGCCGAAAATATTCAGGGACGGATTGAAGGACAAACCACCGGAGAACTATTATCGGATCCTGAATATATTTTCGATAATGTTCTATTTGCCAATAGCCTAATTGTAGCGAGTGTCGATGTAGCCAAAGCTGTGGTAGGTGTTGTTTCGGCATCCACCTCATCGACCGTTTGCGTGGGATTAGGAGCCTGTGTTACCGCACCTACCCCATCGCTCATTATTGGAGCTGCTGCCCAATTGGTAATGGATATTGCCAATCTGGCATTAAGTATTGCCGAACCCATCATCTACAATGTTTCTGTTCATTCTAACATTGGCATCACATACCAATCGGGTGCCGGCGATTATGCCGAATGGCTCCCAAAGCAAATTGTTACCGAAACTTTCGAATCGGGCGACATTGTGGGCGTTAAAGGAGGTTATATTTCACATAGTACAGCCAATGCAGAACTTATTTTAGTTATTTCGCACAATCCAATTGTTTTAGGTAATATGCCCCAACAAGGAAAAGAGTCCAATTATGAAAAAATTGCCTTTATGGGACAAGTTCCGGTAAAAGTTTTCGGAACAGTGAAACCGGGTGATTATATTTTAGCAAGCGGTAACAACGATGGATACGGAATTGCACGTTCTCCCGAAAAAATGGAATTGAAGGATTGCCAACGGATTGTTGGCACCGCATGGTCGGGGTCTGATACTCCGGTGAATTTTGTAAATGTGGCTGTTGGGATGCACGGTAACAGCATCTCAAAACTTAGCCTTCAGCAAGAACAAACCATTCAGAAACAACAAACCGATATTGAAAAACTAACCAAACAACTCAATGCCATGAACCAGGTTCTGGCCCAACTGGTACCCGAATATGCATCGCAAATGCAATTCACCAATGATGAGGCAAACCAAAATGAAACCCCTGAAAATACCACCGATAAATCGGGTGTGGGAAAAACCATTGTCTATCATGCCATTACTACCGATTATCTGGAACAGGGGATTGATTTGGCCGAACAGATCATGAAAGAACGTGGAATTGATTTAACAAACCACCCCTTTTTTTCAAAATTATATTCCGATCCGGATTTTAAACAAAAAACCATTGACGAAATGAACAGTTACATTCAAGACGAGCGGACAAAACGTTTTCAAAACGATTTGCAAACAGGAGCCAATGTTATTATGGAATAATCTGTTTAAATCAGAATAATTTAAGCACTAAAGAAATATACCAATGACCATTGCAAAAACTATAAAAAAATTATTTGGATTGCTGGCAATTGTTAGCTGTACCATGTGTGAAGACAAAGATTCGGGACAGATACCAACCGTTATTACAGGTTCGGTAAATGATATTTATTCCACTTCGGCCAAAGCTGGTGGAAAAGTAACTTTTGATGGAGGAAGCGCCATTACCGATAGGGGAATCTTTTGGGGAGATCGAACAAGTCCTGATTCTTCGGGAACCCAGGTATCGTTAGGTACCGGAGTTGGAACTTTTGAAACCACGTTAACCGGCTTAATTTCAGGGACAAAATATTATGTGAAAGCTTACGCAATAAACAACCTGGGAATGGCTTTGGGTACAGAAACCTTTTTTACCACCCAAATTAACATGCCGGTGGTAGAAACTTCGGCGGTAAGCGAATTAACTCCCACATCGGCAAAAGTTGGTGGAACCATTACCGACGATGGGGGCCACGAGATAACCGCCCGAGGAATTTATTGGGGAACACAGGCAAATCCCCGGTTGAATGGAACATCTATTGAATTAGGAACTGGTACCGGAGATTTCTCGGTTACCCTCGAAGAACTTTCCCGTGGTGTTACCTACTATGTAGTGGCTTTTGCTACCAATGTAAAAGGAACCTCATTGGGTTCCGAAATCAGTTTTAGTACCGAAGCTGTTGTTCCCGAAGTTTATACATCCACCGTTTTAAATATTGCCACCCATTCGGCCACTATTGGAGGAAATGTTGCCACCAACGGAGGTTCCGAGGTAACCGAATGTGGCGTTTATTGGGGTACTTCGGCGAATTCTGAAACATTCGGAACAAAATGGACCATGGGTACCGGAACAGGCTATTTTTCTGATTCACTGGGCGGTTTAACTCCCGGTGTTACCTATTATGTAAAAGCATTTGCCACGAATACCATAGGTACTGCTTATGGAAATGAAACGAGTTTTATAACCCTGGGTGAGGCTCCAATGGTACTGAATCTGGGTGCTATGGATATTACTCCCTCAGGTGCCACTCTAAGAGCAAGTGTTACCTCGAATAAATTACTTACCACAGTGACCTTCGAATATGGCCTTACCGATTCTTATGGAAATACCCTATTGGCAACAGAAAATCCCAATACTGAGCAGGAAGATACCATTTTGGCTACGCTTACAGGACTAAGTGTAGAGGTTACCTACCATTTTAGGGTAAAAGCTGAAAATGAATTGGGGGTGGCTTATAGCACCGATACTACCTTTACTACTGTGTTAACAGGCATTACCGGAAGTATTTCCGATGCCGAAGGGAATAATTATGGAACCATTGGTATTGGCCACCAGATTTGGATGACCAGCAACTTAAAAACCGTGTTGTTCAACGATGGTGATTCTATTCCATCCATAACTGCCGATTCGCTCTGGAGCGGAATGAATAGTGCGGGGTATTGCTGGTACCTGAACGATGAGGGTTATAAAAATACCTATGGAGCCCTTTATAACTGGTACACTGTGAATACCCAGAAAATTTGTCCTACCGATTGGCATGTGCCAACAGAAGCTGATTGGACTGAATTGGTCGATTATCTGGGCGGTGGCAGCAAGGCAGGTGGATTACTGAAAGAATCGGGAACCAGCCATTGGAAAACACCCAACGAAGGGGCTACCAATGAATATGGCTTTACGGCGCTGCCTGGCGGTAAACGACTCGATAGTGGGGAATTCGATTTTATGCAAGTGGAAGGTAATTTCTGGAGTTCCGAAAGTTTCAGCACCCAAAATGCCTTTTACTTATATCTGCTCTATAATTATCCGAACTCGTTGCAGAATTATGCCAATAAAAAGAGTGGTTTTTCGGTACGATGTGTGAGAGATTGATACGCGGAGGGTGCTAATCTAAGACCTGATAGGTTTTTAAAATTTGACCATGTAGGGTTTTTATTATAATTTTTATAATGGTAAATAAATATAATTAAACCTAATCATACATGTCTATAATTTTATTACAACTGCGGTTATATAGCCAAATTGGGATGCTAAAACGCAATTAAGTTAGTATTAAATTAAAACTATACGAAAAATAAAGGTCATATGGAAATTATAGCTAAGAGAGGATTTATAAATTTAATTGAAAAACCCAAGTTTGAAGACATAAAATATAATGATAATATCAAGAATCTTTCAGATGGTTATTGGGTTTACGATGCATTAATTCAAGAACTTGAAAAAAACAACTGGATACGTTTTGCACCAGGATTTAAAGCCGGAGTTTATGGACATTCGGAACATAAATACTGTATAAAGATTTTAGGAATGGGTGTTGGAGATGATCCAAAGTATTTTTGCGAAAAAGGAAATTATATTGAACATGAACGAAACATGATGATGAAATTTCGCAATAATAAATTCACTTTTTTACCTGAAGTATTAACACAAGAAGATTCAATAAGATTTTTAGTAGAAGAATGCAAAATTTCTAAAAGTCAAGCGGAAGAGCGGTGCTTTAAAAACGACATATTGATAACAGAATATATACCAGGCATTGCAATGGCAACTCAAACGGGACAATTTTTAGATCAAATCTTGAATGTTGGGTATTTTTCAGAGGAAGTAATATTTGAAATGGAAGCTTCATTGTATAAATTAAAAGAGGAGTTAGATTGTGCAAATAGATTGGGTCTATTACACAACGACCCAATGCCTCCTAATATAATCTTTACAGTTGATAAGAATGAGAGGATTATAGCAAAATTAGTGGATTTTGAGTTGTCCCAAGATATAAATGTTTCTTCACCCTCATTTGTTGATAATTCGGTGAAAGAGCAATATAAAGAACGTGATGTACCTTTAAACAATCAAACTGGTAAATACAAAAAGAATCTTGATCAGCATTTAATGGAACTTTCAATTGAGTTGCTACAAAATTTACCTTTGCACATTAGAAAACAAAAAAAATTAGAAACTATTTGGGATTCTATTTCAATAACGATTCCATTTGTTGGAATAGGAATTAATTTAGGCGGAATGGAGAGACATCTACGAAAAACAAAAAACTAAAGTACATCTTGAGTAGATGGGGCTGATGGTAGAATGACCGCCAGTATACCTCACACTACCGTATGTACGGGTATTGTATATGGCGGTTCCTTAAATTATATGAAACAGTGGATAACTGTTGCACAGTGGAGGAGGCTTTTTGATATGTCTCAAGTAGAGAAACAAAAACCCCGCTTTTTAAACGTTCAATGGTGATGGTGTACCAGGTATAGGGCTTTGAACAGTCTCCTATCCTCACATACGTATCCTGCTCCAAGCAAAAACATGTCCATGGTCAATTCCTAAGTAGATCAGGCTTCGCTTTACCTTTTCAGGTTTCTTCCAATGGTGCCAAATGCAATAGTGTAGGCGGTTTCATAGCCAACCATCAAGTTTGCTGGGTTTGTTTGCATGGTACGACAACATGGAACTGGGCTTACCCAATACAACCAACAACCAGCCTGAAGGGAACATTTACTGATTTAAAAACAAGTTTCGGAATCACAACGGACTGATTTGCAAATGAAAAGAAAAGTTTATTAATGAGTTTTTAAAGGCATCTACTCTCAAAGTATCATAAAAAAAGAAAACCGACATAAACCAGCTTTCTAATATTTCTGATAGGTTGCTTAAAATGAAGTGAAGAAAAATGTCCATTACTAAAAAGTCACTTTAAAAAAAACATTAGAAATGTTTATTACGCCACAAATTAGGATAATCTATAATTGAACTTTCTAAGTAAAACACGTAGATAAAATTTAGTAATCCCTTTATTGTTTCAATTGCTTATTAAATCTAGTTTTAAGAAAAACCTTAATACTTAAAATTGAAATTTATGTTGAATACAATTTTGTTAAATGCTGGTACAATAGATACTGGTTCTACTGGTTTCATGTTGCTTGCAACCAGTTTAGTAATGCTGATGACACCCGGATTAGCATTTTTTTACGGTGGTTTAGCAACCAAACGAAATATTCTGGCAATTATGATACAAAGTTTTGTATCGTTAGGATGGACTACTGTTTTGTGGGTGTCTTTCGGATATTCGCTATGCTTTAGCGGCGGCGAAGGTGGAATAATCGGAAATTTGGATAAAGCTTTTTTATCTGGAATTTCGATAGATACTTTATGGGCTGGTAATGGAAAAATTCCGGAAATAGTATTTATTGCCTATCAAATGATGTTTGCAATTATTACTCCGGCTTTAATTACAGGTGCATTTGTAAACCGTGTAACCTTCAAATCGTATTTTATATTTTTAACTGTCTGGCAAATATTGGTGTATTATCCATTTGTGCATATGATATGGGGTGGTGGATTATTGGCACAATGGGGTATATTAGATTTTGCTGGTGGTATTGTTGTTCATGCAACAGCTGGTTTTGCCGCATTGGCTTCAGTATTGTATGTTGGTGCAAGAGTAGATCGTAATTCTACCCCCAATAGTATTCCATTGGTAGCCATTGGTAGCGGTTTATTGTGGTTTGGTTGGTATGGATTTAATGCCGGTAGTGAATGTCAGGTTGATAATATAACCTCTCTTGCATTTTTAAATACAGATATTGCCGCATCATTTGCAACGATGTCATGGTTATTAGTGGAATGGATTAGGGAAAGGAAACCAAAATTTATTGGATTATTAACTGGCTCTATTGCAGGTTTAGCAACAATTACACCTTGTGCGGGGTTTGTTCCTATTTGGGCTTCACCTATTATTGGAACTGCGGCTGGTGTCATGTGTTATTTGGCTGTTCAATTTAAAAATAAAATGAAATGGGACGATGCACTTGATGTTTGGGGAGTTCACGGAATAGGTGGGGTTTTTGGAACCATTCTGCTCGGTATTTTTGCGTCAAAAGCTATTAATGCAGCAGGTACTGACGGTTTAATTTATGGCGGCGGATTATTTTTTGTAAAACAAATTATTGCTGTAACCGTAGCATCTGTTTATGCTTTCATTTTTACGTATTTAATGCTTATAATTATAAATAAAGTAACCCCTGTAAAAGTATCGCAAGACGATGAAAAGGTAGGATTAGATAATGCCTTACATGGCGAAAAAGCCTATGATGACGGAGTATTATAATTTCTGCATTTGAAGATAAATTAAAAGGCTGGCTATTTATAGTCGGCCTTTTTAATAATTTTGCTTACACTAAATAAGCTTGAGTGTTTAAAAAATCAATAACAAAAAAATTCATGTTTCTCTACATAATAGTGGGGATTTCGTCGCTTTCGTTAATTGGCTTTTACTCATATTTTAAAGCAAAACAGGCTCTTTTGCAAAGAGCTATTGAACAACTCAACTCAGTAAAAGAACAAAAAAAGATACAAATCGAAAATTATTTGAATTCACACATAAAGAACAATATTGAACTGAATTCAAATGAAATAAATGAAATAATACTTGATACCATCCAGACCAATGGATTGGGTAAATCAGGCAAAATATATTTGGTTGGCGATGATTATTTCCTGAAAAGTAAATCACTTTTCTCTTACAATTCGATGCCCCCAATTAAAGCAAACACATTAAGTGTTAATCTTGCTTTTAAACACGGTAAAGGAAACGGAGTTTATCCAGATTACAGAAATATCCTTTGTTTAAGTGCTTTCGATAAATTAGATGTAATAGGATTAAAATTGGTATTAGTCGCTGAAATTGACTACGACGAGGCCATGATCCCAATTTCAAATTTGCGTAACGATTTGATTTTTGTTTCGATAATTGTTTTAATACTCATATTATCAATAGCCCAAGTAATAACATCGGATATAATAATTCCGATTGTGAAATTGAAAAATGCGGCCATAAAGATAGGGAAAGGTAATTTTAATGAAAAGGTAGTTATTAACTCAGAAAATGAATTTGGTGTTTTGGCATCAACTTTTAATCAAATGATTGATGATATTCAAAAAAACACATTGGAATTACTCGACGAGAAGACCAAACGGATTACGGCATTGTTCGATGGGCAAGAATTTGAACGTCATCGCATATCCCGTGATTTACACGATGGGCTTGCACAACAATTGATTGCAATAAAGATGATGCTTGAAAATTTAATAAGCAAAAAAGAATTGGCTGACGAAGTTAAAATAAACGAATTAAAAACACAGATCAACCATTCTGTTGATGAATTGCGCAAGATTTCATATGATTTAGCTCCTGCCGGTATTATGGAATTTAGCTTGGAAATTGGTTTAGAGAATTTATGTAGGCAAATACAGAAAAATGTACAAATTCAAATTGATTTTTCGGCTTATGGCGATTTTACTGATTTAAGCCAAAGAACAAAAATTTATCTTTACCGTATTGTGCAGGAGGCATTGAATAATGTAATTAAACATGCAAAAGCTTCTCAGGTTTTAATACAACTCACTGACACTAATTCAAATTTAGTACTGATGATTGAAGATAATGGGAAAGGGTTTAATTATGATACAAATAACCTAGGGTTAGGCAAAGGTTTATTTAACATGAGGGAAAGAAGTATATTATTGAACGGAACTTTTGATGTTGAAACATTTCCAGGGAAAGGAACAAATATTCGTGTGAAAGTAACTAAACTACAGGAATATGGAAAAAATTAGGATTCTTTTGGTTGACGACCATCAAATTATTCGCGATGGGGTGAAAACCATGATAATAGATGAACCTGATATTGATTTTGTAGGATGCGCTTCGAATGGATCAGACGCTTTGGAAATGGTAAAATTGTACCTGCCAGATATAGTTATTAGTGATATTTCAATGCCAGATATGAATGGTATTGAACTTACTGCTAGAATTTCAGAATTGAATAGTAGAACTCAAGTTCTTATTTTATCAATGTACACCACCGATGATTATATTTATAACGCAATAAAATCAGGGGCAAAGGGAATATTGCCTAAACAAGATACCAACAAAGAAATGCTTTTGGAGGCGATACGGGTTATTTATTCCGGTCATGAATATTACTCCCCAAATATTTCAAAGAATCTGATGAAAAACTATTTGAGCATTGTAAAAAAAGGTAGCCATCCTGAAAACTTCAATAAATATTTTTTAACACAGCGAGAAAAAGAAATACTAAAATTTTATGTAGAAGGTTTTTCAAATCAAGAAATTGCCAATAAATTAAATATTAGCATACGCACGGTTGAAACTCACAAAAACAATATTATGCAAAAATTTGGATTTAAAAGTACGGTTGAAATGGTAAAATTTGCCTTGAAAAATAATCTAGTAATATTATAATTATCATTTACTTATAACAACTTAATGAACTATTAGGTTATACAATTAATTTTACCCTAAGTTTATCTTTAGGAAGCAAAATTTGCCGAGCTAAATGATTTAGTTGAGGTTAATTCCGATATAGAAATTATATTCAAAATTTTAATGTTTTGAAATATAATTTCTTAAACGGTTACGCATTTCTAATGGGTATTTTGGGTTTAAGAACAATTATTGTAAAGCTTTTAAACGAATGCTTAGACTAATTCTATGAATCGCAACTATCTACTTTTAAGTTTACTGGTAACCATTTCATCTTCAATTCAGCTTTATGCACAGGAAAATGAAATTGGTTATTTTAAATCCGGTTATTTGGGGGCCCGGCAATCCTTCCGCGAGAAAGCCCACGAAATTCAAAATAAATATCCCGAAAGCCGCATCTACACTGTTCAGGTGCCAAGCAAAACCGACAACGATTTAACGGTGGATTTACTTTATATTCCAGGACCGGAAAAGCAGGAAAAGCTCCTGATCATCAGCTCCGGGGTTCATGGAATCGAAGGTTTTGTTGGGAACGCGGTCCAATCCATGTTTATCGATTCGTTTATTGACGATGATCTGCTTGCTGAAACGGGAATAATGCTTATTCATTCCGTAAATCCCTACGGTTTTAAGTATTTACGGCGTGTAAGCGAAAACAACGTGGATCTTAACCGGAACTCATCTGTGGATAGTGCCACATATTCCATTGTCAACGAAGGTTATCCAAAACTATATTCATTTATTAATCCCAACGGAAAGGTGAATACAAGGAGTTGTGGAAACCGGATGTTTAAAATACGTGCCATTTTTAAAATTATTAATGCCTCAATGCCGGTATTGCGGCAGACTGTTTTGCAAGGACAATACCAATATCCGAAAGGTTTGTATTTTGGCGGAAAGACTTTTGAACCCCAGATTCAGGCATTAACCCCTTTAATTGATTCCATTTGTGAGCCCTACAAGATAATCTTTACCACCGATCTGCATTCAGGATATGGGGAAAGGGGGAAATTGCACCTTTTCCCTAACCCTGTGGATTCCTTGACACGTAGCCGGATGGAACCTATTTTTGCAGGTTATCCTATTGACTGGGGCGATACAAAAGATTTTTATACAGTAACGGGCGATTTTGTGAATCTTACTGGCGAATTGAATCGCGGTAAAATATTCATTCCCATGACTTTTGAATATGGAACCATGAACAGCCAGACCACCAAAGGTTCATTAAATTCCATCCGGATTATGGTTTTAGAAAACCAGGGACATCAATTTGGATATAGGCATGAGGCCGATTCGGTAAAAGTTAAAAACGATTTTATCGAAATGTACAACCCTTCGTCGGAGGAGTGGCGGTTAAAGGTTATAACTGATACCTGGAACATGTATAAAACCATTTTACCAAGGTTCCTTAGCATCGATTTTTATAAAGAATAATCAAACCAGTTGAACTAGTGTCAGGTTAGCATGCATTTGCATCAATTCACCCCGGTGACTCCGGGTGCGAATATAAGGCACAATGCTATTATCAAAAAGTCACCGGGTGAATATTACCCGCTTTTTTATATTTGATTTGCCACTAGATAAATACCAGCTTTTTGTTATCAATCACGGAATGGGAAATTTCCAGGGTAGATATGGATTTCTGAGTAAAATATCTTTCAATTTCCAAATATGATATTCCCTGGGCAAAACCCAGCAGAAAACCGCCTCCGCCCGAACCACATAGTTTGACACCTACATACGGTCTCAGGTCTTTCGCAATTCCGTTAAGGAGTGTTTTGTTGGGAAACATCGCTGGCAAAAATTGTTGCTCAAACTGACAGAATTGCCTGATAATCTGAAAAACTTCCCCGGATTGCTGGAGCAGCATCTGCACACATTGGTCATTCAATGTCATGAATGCGCTCAACCGTTGAGGTTCATTTCCCGATTTTTGAAGGAACGAAGTTACCAACCCTTTGGTATGGCTGGGCTTTCCGGAATCAATCAAAAAAACGTGCAGGTTCTCAGGTAGCCGGAATTCAGTTGTATTTAACCTGGCATTCAAACAAATGGGTTGATTTATGAACGAAACCAACGGATCGGTCCCGGAACTTTTTCCATGAAAGAAGGATTCCAACTGGGACAGATCGGTTTTTACAAATGTCAATCCGGGTTTTTCAGGAATCTGAAAATAATTGGCATACAAGGCGGCAACCAAAGCCCCCGAACTCCCCAATCCATAACCTTGTGGGATGTTGCTTTCAAAATAAATTCCTCGGGCTATATCCTGTTTCAGCTTCTCGATATGGCAAGAATAATGAAAAGAATGCCTGGCAATCCATTCGGCTATTTTTACAATAACCGCGTTCGATTCCTGTTGCTCCGGAGTTATATCAGGGATTACCGGTTTCGCCAATTTCCCTGCAAATTTTGGAAAGGGGATGGCCAATCCCATCGCACCCTTTAAAAGCGCATATTCGCCAAACAAAATGATTTTACTGCTGAATGCCTGCATTTGTTTTTTTTAATTACATGCCGTCTGATGACTTTAAGTCACCGGACGATTATAGAAATTTATTGATCCTCGTTACAGGGTTCCTTTTATCAATACTGGTCCGTGGCCCACTTTATCGTCAATCCATTGCTGTTGCTGGCATAAAGGAAGCAAATCACTTTGTACAAAGCCAAGGACCTCGTTCCGGTTCAGTTCCGGGTAAATGAAATGGACATTGGCACCGGCATCAAGGGTAAAACCGGCAGGAATCAGCGTTTCGCGCCGGAACTGCCTTATTTTTTGAATGAGAGCCAACGTGTTGGGTTCCATCAATAGATAGGATGGGTTGCCGGTCATCATCATCGCATGTAGCGATAATGCCTCTACC
>Ga0156648_111_pt1 | contig 7682 bp, 10 predicted proteins | sample RifOxyC2_FD_111978 | JGI IMG/M metagenome (GOLD analysis project Ga0156648, IMG submission 111978) | Bacteroidetes bacterium RIFOXYC2_FULL_40_12
TACCTCCACAGAGTTTTCACTGCTGGCCCTTTTGGCAAAAAACGAGGGGCGGGTGCTTACCCATCAATATATTTTAAAAGAGGTTTGGGGAATGGGTTACCTTGAACAGACCCAGTATCTGAGGGTTTTTGTAGCCCAAATCCGTAAAAAAATTGAAGACAACCCGATGCACCCAAACCTTTTAAACACGGAATCAGGAATTGGGTACCGCTTTGGAAGATAGGATTTGATATTTTTGATGCCACAAATGACGGATTCACAGCCCAGACCTGTTTTTATATACTCAGTATCTGGTTTTATTAGATTCATTGGTACATATACAGATTATGATAAAATTGATGCAGAAAAAAATTTGAAAACTATGAATATTAAAGTGATTAAAACCGAAGAAGATTACCAAAACGCATTGCAAAGGCTAGAGGTAATTTTTGAGCCCCGATTGATTCACCAGAAGGTGATAAGGCCGATATTTTGAGCATTCTGATTGAAAAATACGAAGAAGAACATTATCCGATTGAGCCACCTAACCCGATTGAAGCCATTAAGTTTCGAATGGAGCAAATGGACGTGAAAAAAACAGAATTGGCAGAAATAATTGGATATAAAAGCCGTGTTTCAGAGATTTTTAGTAAGAAACGTAAATTGACTTTGGATATGATTTGTCGATTGCATGATAGATTAAAAATACCTTATGAAACATTGCTAGCAGAATATTAAAAAGCACTCTTGCTAACAGCGCTTATACCCAAATCACGTTTAGCTTCGCAGAGCTCCCTTTGATCGGTTCGGAGGTTTTTCGGAGGTTCGGCACCCACTGGCTGTTTTCTCATCGGGGCGACAAAGACGAAGTCACACAATCCCCCGATTTAATATAATTATTACCGTTATTTTACATAAATACATCAATGATTTCACAGGCCAGCGTAGGATATGAAAGTGGATTTGATTGCATCCTGATATATATTTGTGACAATATTTGATGTCCGCCTCTGTGAAAGGATACTGCAAAAGTTTAACTTTTTTAAACACTGCTGACATACAGTTGTCGCAATGGGTTTTTAGTTTTGTGGTAAAAAGATTATGAATTACAAAATTAAAATTCGTAATGCCATTTTAGTTGGCATTGTACCTGCCGTTCTTGAAGGATTGCTTATTCATTTTGCCGACCCGGCAACTAATAAATGGGTAATGATGCAGTCTGTTATATTCTGGTTTGGTTGTGGGTATGTTTGTTACCTTATAGATTTATTTAAAAGTAAGTTATTGACTTCACTTTTGATGACGATCTTATTGTGTTTGCCTTGGTACATTGCACTTTCGATAGTTGATAATAAACCAGTGCATTTGCTGCCATTGATAATTTCAAGCATTGTAATGGGTATTATTATTGGGATTGCCTCTTCAGTACTTAATAAAATTATAAAATAATTGATATCTTGAAATCATATATTTATGTGGCTGTAATTATTGACAATACTTTTAACAACATAAAAAAACCGGAGCCATTGGGTCCCGGTTTTTTTATGTTGCGCGGATTGCGGATACCTGTTATTTCTGATACACACGTACATAATCCACCACCATTTCCTGAGGATAAGCGGTAGAATCGAAACCGGCTGCTGCACCCCAGGTACCACCTACGGCTACATTTAAAATCATGTGGAACCGTTTATCGAAAGGCCATTCTTTGGAGGTTTTGTGTTCGTTTTTAAAGGTAAAATACTTGATGGTATCTACATAGGCACTGTACTCTTCGGGGCCCCATTCCAAGGCATACACATGGAAATTGTCGTGCAAGTCGGGGACACGGATGGTATTATTTTTCTGGGTTCCTTCCACATGGTTATAGGCATCGGTATGGGCCGAGGCAACCACGGTGTCAATCATGTAACCCACGTGCTCCATAATGTCGATTTCACCGCTTTCGGGCCAGCCGCCATATTCCCAATCGGTGGAAAGCATCCAGATGGCAGGCCAAATACCTTTGGCTCCGGGAAGTTTGGCCGAAACCTCGAACCGGCCATACAACCAATCCCCCTTTCCACTGGAAACCAGGCGAGCCGATGAATAATCGCGGTCTTCAATTTTTTCTTTAATGGCTACAATGTGCAAAAAGCCATCCTGCACAAAGGCATTTTCTTTTTTACCCTCGGTGTACCATTGGTATTCCTGATTCCCCCAACGGGATTCATTGCCACGGGTGTCATAACTCCATTTAGTGGAATCGGGCAACCCGTTTACATCAAATTCATCGCTCCAAACCAGTTTGTAACCATCGGCGGCAGCGGTTCCGGATTTGTTTCCACAGTTGCAGCTTGCTAAAGCCAATACCAGGAACAATCCATAAAAAATAGTTTTCATCATTTTAGTAGGTATTAAGTTGTTTAATTTATTCACAATCAAAAATAATTAAATTTTAGTCTTTCAAGATGTATTTTATCCTTTAGTTAGGTCTTTTATCAGCCCATTCATATTTGATTCCTGTACCGATTTTTGAAACCCGGCAATTCTATCTTCGATGACATTGAGTGCCTGAGCTTCTTCGTGAAACAGAAATTCAATCCCTTTTTTATTCATCGCGTTCAGCACATAATCAGTGGTGAGGTTTGAAATATCTCGGGCGGGTATAAAAGCAGGTTCTTTCAACTCCTGGCTGGTGGTCTCGACCAAAATTCGGCATTCCACCAACTCATAAAGCAAATGCCTGACCAAACGGACGGGAATTTTCAGATGCATGGAAATCTGTTGTGCCGTTAACGGAGGTTCGCCCATTTCGAAGTTTTTAACCACGGTGTGCAGCAAATAGAGCGAAATCTTTTGTTTGGAGCGGAGGTTTAGCCCTTTAATTTCGGTTTCATATTCATATTGGTAATGGTTTTGTGCCGAAAAGGAAATTTCGGCTCCAAACAGCACAATCAGCCAGCTCCAATGCAACCAAACCAGGAACAGAGGCAAGGCGGCAAAACTTCCGTAAATGGCATTATACTTTGAAACCCCAATCTGAAAATGGATGTATCCCCATTGCAGGAACTGAAAAGCACTTCCCGCGATAATACCGGCCAACAAAGCAGAGGCAAAGTTTACCTTGGTATTGGGCATCACCATGTAAATAAACAAAAACAATAACCAAACAATGATAAAAGGGATAAGCTGTACAAATGTATAAAGTACCGGGCCTACGTATCCAAAAAAGTTGACATCGGTGGTCATACGGTCCACCCACTCGATTATGAACACCTGCGAGCTGCTCGATAATAACACCAAAACAGGGGCCACCAGCATAATGGCCAAATAGTCGCTGAATTTGCGGAAAAGATAGCGGGATCGTTTTACCTGCCAAATGCTGTTAAAAGCATTCTCGATGTTGCCCAGTACCTGCATCACGGTCCAAAAAAGAAAAACCAGGCCGATACCAAAAATCCAACCTCCCTGGACACTGTTCAGCATATTGCCGGCAAAACCGATGAGCCAGGTGGCTACCTCTTCCTGGCCCTTCAGGTTCTGTTCTAAAATAACTTTAAGTTTTTCTTCAAAACCAAACCCTTTGGCTACCCCAAAACCCATGGCCAATATTGGAACAACCGATAAAATGGAATAAAATGTCAAGGCCGACGCCCGTAAGCTTACTTTGTCTTCGTTAAACCCCCGATAGGCCAGTGAAAAGGTACGGATTGTCTTAATTATAATCCGTCGATGCCAGCTCAGTTGCTTTAAATCCACTTTCCAAATACCATGCGTGACATAGTTCTTGCTTTTAAGAATGAGGTTTTTGAGTTCTTTAATCGGTAGTACCATGTTCTAGTTTTTGTGTGTTTCTAAAATACAAATTCCAACGGATAGACAAATCAATTCGGCAAATTATTTAATTCTCGATATAGATATGGTGATTGGAACCGGAAAAATGATTTTTTACGAAAATTCTGTCCGTTTATATGGAACAAAATTACCTAAAAACATTTGATAAAATAAGTGTTCCCATTTTGTACGAGAATTAGGCAAAGAAATGATATTAAAAACAACTGCCACGGGTTATTTTTTTATTGATTTGTGTATGAATTACTGACATTGATAAGTCATCCGTTAGGTTTTTGCTAAAATTTATCAAAATCCAAAACTATTTTCCAAATTATTGGTTTCATGAGGTTGGTTTTTTGATCGTATATTGCGCTAACAAAATTTAAAATATATAATAGCCATATTAACCGACAAATGGTCGGGGGTTGACTTAATAATTTGGTTTACAAACAGGTCAGGCCTCAGACTTTGGAATAAATGATAAATTAATAGACAAATTAAATTGTACAAAAATGGATTTGGAAAAACTGCTTTCATACAATCCCGTGTTATTGGCTCTTGTGGCAACCCTTTTTACCTGGTTTGTCACAGCCATGGGGGCATCTATGGTTTTCTTCTTTAAAACCATCAATAAAAAGATATTAAATTCCATGCTGGGATTTGCGGCAGGAGTAATGATTGCGGCGAGTTTCTGGTCGTTGCTAAAACCGGCCATTGAGATGGCCGAAGAAAATGGAACACTTCCCTGGGTACCTGCTTTGGTAGGTTTTTTATTGGGTGGTGCTTTTCTGTTACTGGTAGATAAGTTGCTGCCTCACTTACACATGGGGCTTTCCACCGATAAGGCGGAAGGATTGAAAACCACATGGCAGCGTAGCATTCTTTTGGTCTTGGCTATTACCCTGCATAACATTCCCGAAGGTTTAGCTGTTGGAGTGGCTTTTGGTGCTTTAGCCAACAATCCCGATGTAGGGATGCTGACAGGGGCCATTGCGCTTGCCATAGGTATTGGCTTGCAGAATTTTCCTGAAGGAGCAGCCGTTTCCATTCCATTGCGGAGGGAAGGCCTTTCGCGGTTAAAAGCATTTAATTACGGACAGCTTTCGGGGGTGGTAGAGCCCATTGCCGGTGTTTTTGGAGCCTATCTGGTGCTTACCATCGAACCACTATTGCCTTATGCGCTTTCGTTTGCTGCCGGTGCCATGATTTTTGTGGTTGTGGAGGAATTAATCCCCGAATCGCAGACCGGAAACGAAACCGACCTTTCCACCATTGGGGCCATGCTCGGGTTTGCTACCATGATGCTTCTGGATGTGGCTTTGGGGTAATCACTATGGAATGAATCCGGAAAATAGGGGGGCCTTCTCTGTTATCAGTTATTGCATCTCTGTGCTAAAATTGAAATTTTTGCGATTGGAAAGATGGGTTTTACTGGAAAAATGCAATCTCTAAACCAAGAGGCTCTACGTTGATCAGTGGGTAGGGTTTTTTAAAAGCTCTTGAACAGAAACTCTGTTTTCTATTCCAATTTTCTGTCATTTCATTAAAAGCATTTTCAAAATAACCGCACGGAGATTTGGGGATTTAAGGAGTTAATTGAATAAGTGACATTTGTAAAATGGATCCCTATCAGCAGAGTTGGACCCTATTCTTCTTTCACCAAATAAAGCCGGTTATCTTCAACCTTATAATAAAGCGGTGCCACCTGAATGTTTGGGTAGCGGTTCCGAAGGCGTTTCGACTCGCTCAATACAAATTCCAGTTCATTGCCGATTTCGAACAAGGGGGCAAAGTGGATAAAATGTTCCTCAGCCTGCTTCTGGTTCCATCCGGCATAGTCAACCAGCCCTTGAATGAACTCATTCTTACGCGAAAACAGGTTGACCATTCCACAATGGTTGTGAGCCAGTAGCACAATATGGCTTATTTGCCCCACAGCAATGGCATATGAAACTTTAAACTCGCTGTGACGCAAATTTGCACCGCCCGAACGGATGATGTAGGCAAAATTATCGGGCATATGAAGGTGTTTGCGGTTGTCCATGCACATGCCTACAAGCAACTGGGCTTTTTCAAATGTATCGAACTGCCGGCCCAGGTTGTGGTACTCAAAAAGCCATTCAATGGGGGTATTGCGGTATTCAGGAAAGATGTCTTCTTTGGAATCTATTGATATGATCTGGTTCATTTTTTTTAGTTTCTGGTTTCCAAACACCAAAAATGCAAAATTGTTTCTACAATAGAAACCAATTAATGAAATGGATAAATACTCATACTCATTTTTTATATTTGGAAATTATGTAAAAGAGTCATATATTTGGTTGCCCTGCTTCTGAGAAGTTTGATTATAGGTTTCTTTTATATTATATATCATTGATTTGCATTTTATTTCATTTTTTATTACTATCGCTAATTACCCATCTATGTGTCCAAATAATAATCGGCTGGTTAATAAGTTTTTTAGTTTTTGGGACAAAACCCCAGCCTTTGCTTTCATTGCAACCTTTGGTTGGTTTTTGTTGAACCCTTCCGTGAGTCAGTCCCAATATATGCAACATTCGGTGTTTTTGAACACCGGAAATTCAGCTTCGGTTACCATCGGCACCAAAACCCTTATTATCCAGCAATGTATTGGGCAAGAGGGCTGTATTGGTACCTTTTATAATAATGGCTATATTCTCAGGCAGGGATTTCTTCAACCTACTGCTTCGCCACTTTCAAAATCAATAAATCCAAAGGAACTCGTAACCCTGTTTCCAAATCCGGTGAAAGATGAGATCCAACTTGATATTAATCCGGAACTTAATGGTGAATTAACCATTCATCTTTACGATATATGTGGCAAAATGCTTTTTACCGGAAACTATTCCTCTTTAACTAAAATAAAGCTCGATTTTATATCCCCCACAGCCGGAATGTACTTAATTGAAGTACGTTCAGGTCAAAAAAATTACACCATTAAACTTATTAAAGAATAATTATGAAGCATTTGATTTTTCTTGGTTTCTTATTATTGATGCTGACCCATGTTCAGAGTCAACAGATTTATCTCGATTTGGGAAAAACCTTCTCACAATTTGATTATAAAAACACGGAAGGCGAAAAACTGGAAGGCCTGTTGGGTTCGAACCAAAACAACCTTGGGTTAGGCTATCGTATGAGTATTTTAAAAACCGGATGGCATTTTTTGGGCGGTGTTTCGTATCAAAAATATGGCGCCAAAGGAAGCGACCAATCACTGGGAAATTATTACGAATGGGATGCTACGCTTTTAGGTGCCAATGTAGGAATTGATTACGAATTCTTTAAACCCGAGTTCAATTACAGTGAACGGTACCGTTTTACCCTTTATTTGCGGGGAATGGCTGCAACCGAGTTTTTAATGCAAGGAACCCAAATAATGAACAGCCAGATTTACGATCTCAAGAAAAAGGAGGAGTTCGATCAACCCTTTCTATTTCTCCGTGGAAGTATCGGTGCCAAATACTACCTTTCGAAGGTATTAAGCGTGTATGCACAATATATGGGTGGAAAAAGCTTCCTGTTTTTTGGCAATTACAGCAACAAAGAGCAGCTACGCATTACCACACATAGTTTTAACATTGGTATTTCTATTTGTTTGACCAACAAGGGTGGATGACCCAAATAAAGCGCCTCTTTTCGATAAAAGACCCGTTCCAAATGAAATAAAAATATGAATAATTTTTTACCAATATGAAAGCATTTTTAGTATTTACCCTCTGTTTTTTTGCTGTTGCACTGCTAAATGCACAAAATCAGGGAATCAGCTACCAGGCAGTCATTATTGACCAAAATCCTCAGGAAGTTCCCGGGGTTGATATCGAGGGAAATATTCTGCCCAACCAGCCGCTCATGGTGCGTTTTAC
>Ga0156648_104_pt2 | contig 7039 bp, 5 predicted proteins | sample RifOxyC2_FD_111978 | JGI IMG/M metagenome (GOLD analysis project Ga0156648, IMG submission 111978) | Bacteroidetes bacterium RIFOXYC2_FULL_40_12
AATGATGGGATTCTTTAGCCCGATGCCCATGTAAGTGGTTTTCATAGTTGCCATAATCAGTCCTCCGTTAATTTATTTGGTTAAAGTCTTAAATCAATTTTTATTGCATCAATCGAATTCCCGTTTCAGTTGTTCTACCCAGCGGTTGATACTCGGTTTCACCATCCGGGCTTGATTTTCAAAGTCGAGGGGAAGGCCGCAGAAATAATTTCCACGCAGGGCCTTGCTGCTTTCAAATTCATACCCTTCGTTGGGTACAAAACCAATAATCTTACCGCCTCTTTTTTCAAGCAGTTCTGCCAAAATACCCATGGCATCTACAAAATTTTCAGGATACCCTTTCTGGTCGCCGGCTCCATAAAGTGCAAAAGTTTTCCCTTTCAGGTCGGCCTCTTCCAGCTCGGGAATAAACTCGTCCCAATAATTGGGAAGTTCCCCGTCGAACCAGGTGGGTACACCTAAAATGAAATTTTCGTAATCATGGAATTTGTTCAGGGTGATTTCCTCAACATTCACCTCCTCTAAGTTGCCCCCAAATTCCTCTTGAACCATTTTAGCGGCACGGGCGGTTTTTTGGGAATTGAAACTGTATAATATTGCTGTTCTTTTCATGTTTGTTTGACTACACTAAAATTTAACAATAAGCTCAAGTTTTTGTTTTGTTTTTGGGTCGTAATTTTATTGTTTAACCATTAAAAGGCAATAAGTTCAAGCGCAGAGGCATAAATCTTATCCACGTTAGGGAGGATGGCTTTTTCCAAAATCCGGTTAAACCCGACGGGGGTAAATGTAGAACCTATCCGTTTTACTGGGCCATCGAGCCATTCAAAGGCTTTTTCGTTGATGATGGAAGCCACTTCGCCGCCAAAACCTCCAAATACTTTGTCTTCGTGCACAATCAATACTTTACCTGTTTTTTTAACCGATGCTAAAATTGTTTCTTCATCTAAAGGAACCAGCGACCGCAAATCAATGACTTCGGCATGAATGCCATCGGTTTCTTCCAATTTTTTAGCTACATCCATGCACATATGAGTGGTATTGCCATAGGTAACGATGCTCAGGTCGGTTCCAGCCAGGCGGATTTTGGCTTTACCAAAAGGGACTTCAAAATCATCGGGAACAGGTGACGATGCTACCGGATCGTTATATAGAGCTTTAGGTTCCAGAAATAAAGTCATGCCGCGTGAACGCATGCTGGTGCGCAACAGTCCGGCGGCATCATCGGCGTACGACGGGTACACAATGCGCACTCCCGGGATGGAAGCCAGCGCACCTTCAATATTCTGGGAATGGTACAAACCACCGCCAATATAGCCACCTGAGGCCAGGCGAATGGTTACATTTGGCGTAAAAGCACCGTTCGACCGCCAGTAATCGTGGCTCGAATCAATATATTGTTCCATGGCTGGCCAAAAATAGTCGGCAAATTCAGCACCTTCAACCACAATCCTGATTTTATCGCTAAACCGGCTCATCCCGTTGGCTGTTCCCATAATGAAATCTTCGGCAATAGGGGCGTTAAACACCCGGTCGATGCCAAACTCCTGCTGCATGCCCTTCGATACATTAAAGATGCCTCCTTTTTCTTTATGGGCAATGTCTTGCCCCCAAATGTAGGTATCGGGGTTGTGGCGGAATTCTGCTTTCAAGGTTTCGTTAATTCCTTCGATCAGTTTTTTAGGCTCACCTTCATATTGATGCAATCCCTCAGGATATTTCGAGGCCGGATAAGGTTCAGGTAATACAAAATCAAAAATAGAGCCCGGATCGGGATCGGGTGCGGCCATGGCTTCTTTGTGTGCTTTTTTTACCTCTTCCTTTACCTGGGCTTCAATGTCGAGCAATTCGTCTTCGGTAAATCGTTCATACCGCACAAGTAAACGGCGGTATTTGGCCAACGGGTCATATTCCATCACGTAGTTACGTTCATGCTCGTCGCGGTATAATTCGTGACGGTCGGAGTTTGAATGTGAGTGCATCCGTATGCAATTAGCCTGTACAATGGCCGGCATCTGGTTTTCGATGATCCATTGCTTGGCTTCGGTCATAACATTCATTGAATCAAATACATCTTTCCCATTGCAATGGAAAATTTTCAGGTTTTTCAGCCCTGTAAAGTTATTGGCTACTTTGCGGTTAGCGGTTTGGTCTTTTTTTGGTACCGAAATCCCATAACCATTGTCCTGAAAAACAAAAAGCACCGGAAGTTTTTCATTCGATGCTCCATTGATGGCTTCATACACGTAACCTTCTGAAACGGATGATTCGCCTTGCGAACTGATGGATACCCCTTTATGATTGTATCTTTTCATGGCCCGGCCCACACCTACGGCATGCAGGGTATGGTTTCCGGTGCACGACGACACGTTGTGGATGTTCCATTCCGGCTTGGCAAAGTGGTTGCTCATGTGGCGGCCTCCACCGGCAACATCGGTGGCTTTCGATATCCCGTTCAGGATAGTTTCCGTAGCCGTAAGGCCTGCCGAAATTGCTGTGAGCATGTCGCGGTAATAGGGGAAAAGGTGATCGGTATTTTTGTCAAAAATCTGGCCAATAGCCAATTGAATTCCATCGTGCCCGGCAAACGGGGCGTGATACGACCATCCGATAGCCTGTTTCAGGTAATTGGGGGCTTTGTTGTCGATGGCACGGCCCAACGTCATTAAATAAAACCAGTTGCGTAAGGTTTCCTTGTCTGTTTGTTTAATATGATATTTACTCATTTCTGACATCATTCTGAGTTTTTATTGATTATTTAATAAGTTCTTATTCTATTCTTAAATTTCAAGTTACTGGTCTTTTGTTTCTAGTCTCTAGTCTCTAGTCTCTATCCTCTAGTTTCTATCCTCTAGTTTCTATCCCCGTGAAACATCAAATCCTTCCAGATAATCGGCAATACGGCGTAAGAACATTCCACCCAGCATTCCATCCACCACGCGGTGATCGTACGAAAGTGACAGGAACATTTTATGGCGGATGGCGATCATGTCGCCGCTCGGTGATTCAATTACCGCGGGTTTTTTCTCGATGCTCCCGGTGGCCAGAATCGCCACCTCCGGTTGATTGATGATGGGTGTTCCCATCACATTTTTAAACGACCCAAAGTTGGTGATGGTAAAAGTACCACCTGTGATTTCATCGGGAAGCAGTTTGTTGGTGCGGGCAGCATCGGCCAGGCGGTTTATTTCAGAAGCTAATCCAGCCAGATTCAGTTTATCGGCATTTTTTATTACAGGAACAATCAGGTTTCCCGATGGCAACGCCACAGCTAAACCAACATTTACCGCTTTTTTCAAAATAATCCGCTCACCATCAACCTGCGAATTCACCATGGGGAAATCACGCAGGGCTTTGGCAACAGCCTCGGCAAAGATGGGCATGTAGGTTAATTTGGTATTTTCACGTTTTTCAAAGCTGTCTTTTACCTTGTTCCGCCACAAAACAATGGGTGTAACATCCACCTCAACCATGGTGGTTACGTGGGGTGACACCCGCTTGCTGTTCACCATGTATTGGGCTATCAGTTTCCGCATCCGGTCCATTTCAACAATTTCGTCACCGGCCGAAACCGATGCCGATACTAATGGTTTTTCGGCCAATGGGGCAGGAGTGGAGGTTGTTGCAACTCCTTTCGTCGTTTGTGCAGTAGTGGTTTTATTACCCTTTTGGGATAGATAATCCAGCACATCATTTTTAGTTATCCGTCCCTCTTTGCCACTTCCACTTATCGAAGTCAATTCATCGGCGGTAAGGTTTTCCTTTTTTGCAATGCTTTTAACCAAAGGAGAAAAGAATTTTCCCGTATTTTTATTAATGTCACCGATGTTTGTCTCCAACACTATCGGTTTACTTTCTTTAGCAGGTGTTTCTGATTTCCCGGTGGTGGTTGGTGCAGCTACAGGTAATTCGCTGTCGGCACCTGTTTGTATAATGGCGATAACTTCACCTACAGGTACCAATGAGTTTACCGGAAACAGAATTTCAACTATTTTCCCATCCACGGGTGAAGGTATCTCAGAATCCACTTTATCGGTGGCTATTTCCAAAAGGTTGTCGTCTTCCTCTACCGTATCTCCCACACCTACCATCCATTTGGTGATGATAGCTTCCTGAACACTTTCCCCCAGTTTGGGCATTTTCAATTCAAATCTTGCCATTTCAATATTTTTTTGTTCAATTCGTTAAGCGCAAGTGAAACGTTTTTTGTTTTTTTTTGTTTAGCATTTCATGGAATATTGAAGGCTAAATATATGTATAATGTCTTTTTATTTTATTGATAATTAGCTATATTATGTAAATAAAGAAATTGAGAGAATTTTATCTTAAATTGATGAATGGTTCATTGTTTATTGGCTAATTAGCTCATTAACAAATTGTCTCGTTTTTCTTAATCTCTTGTCTGATATCTTGATACTGAAATCTTGCTACTTAATTCAATAGGTTCAGGCAACCTTAGTATATTTGAGCGATTAATAAGAAGAATAATGAAAGTAATAGGAATTAATGGAAGCCCGAATCCAAAGGGAAATACCTCTTTAATGATTCAGGAAGTTTTTAAAGTGCTGGAGCCGCATGGGATTGAGACGGAGTTTGTACAGTTGGGCGGAAAACCGGTTCATGGGTGCACTGCCTGTATGAAATGCCGCGAACTGCGCGATAACCGTTGCCACATTAAAAACGATGCCATTAACCAGGCCCTTACAAAAATGCTGGAGGCCGATGGCATTTTGATTGGTTCGCCGGTATATTTTTCGAATGTAACCACCGAAATAAAGGCCCTAATTGATTGTGCCGGCTATGCCACCCGTGCCACCCAGGCATTGAAACACAAAGTAGGTGCTGCCTTGGTGGCGGTCCGCAGGGCCGGCGAAATCCATACCTTTAGTTCCATCAACCATTTTTTCCTGATCAACCAGATGATGGTGCCCGGCTCCACCTATTGGAATATTGCCATTGGCCGTCAGCCGGGCGATGTACTTGATGATGAAGAAGGCATGCAAACCATGCGCGACCTGGGCGAAAACATGGCCTGGCTGCTTAAAAAAGTTCATTCTTAAATGTACTCCCAAAAGCCAATAAACTTGAGCTTAGTCATCCGATAAATTCATAATTATCTGAATATCATGTTTTAAATAGTTCAAATAGTGGCAAAAGATTCATCGGATGATTATTCGGAGTTGATTTATTCTTAAAACAGTTAGAAAATGTCCCGGTGGGGCAAAATATTGGTAGAAATAAAAGTTACCCATAGTTTCAGCAAGTCCCGTGGGGACGGTATATATTAAGGCATTGCGGGTTTTAAAATTATTTTTACAGGTCAGTATTGCTTACAAATATTAACCCGCAACCTACAACCCGAACTTCTAATCACTCATTTCCATTTTCCTCCTTAAGATACCCCTTCCGGTAGGCCACCAAAAGATCTTCCAGTTCTTTTATCTCCTTTCGCAGATGGACACCGATATCGGTATCACCCACGCGTTTGCGGACCGATGTTTTTTCCAAAGTCCTTAGGTCCGAAATAATGTCCTTTTCCAGTTCAATGGCTTTCTGTTTCGATTCAAATGGTTCGTGCGCCGCCAGCATCAACCCATACGAATTGTAAATAAGCGTATATCCTGCAATTCCGGTTTCGGGTTGGTAAGCTTTGGCCAAACCGCCATCAATCACAATCATGCGCCCGTTGCCTTTCACGGGGTCTTCGCCTTTCTTAAATTTTACGGGAACATGTCCGTTGACGATCCGTGAATGCTCATGATCCAGGCTAAACTCGTTCAGGATTTTGATACTCAGTTCCTCTTGATCGCGTAAAGTGAAATACGGATTTTTTTCTTCAATATGGGTTTCCTTATCGGCAATAAAATAGCGTTCGAACGTGGCCATTTTGGTTTTGCCAAACAGGGGCGAATCGGGTCCGGGCCACAGGTAGTACATGTAATCGATGCCCACGCTGTCTTCGCCTGTATTTTGCTTGTAGTAATAACATTGGCGGATAATCTCGTCAAACTTATCCAACAAGGCTTTTCCGGCATAGTAAGAACCTTCGATTTTCACTTTCTTAAATTCCCCTTCGGGAGTCATGGGGATGCAGCCATGGTAAAGCAAGTTGGAATTGAATTTCAGGTACATGCTGCCTTTGTTGAGCAGATATTTCACATGACGCTGTATCTTCTGGCTTTTCTGGAACGAATTCCGCAGCCGTTCCATCACCTCTTGTTCCTGCACGGTCAACTGGTAGGGTTGAACCGGATCGATGGTCGGGAAATAAGTATCGAGCAACGGATATACTTTGCGGCCCATGCGGATGGTCCCTTTTTCATAATCGATATGTTCGAGCAGCAAACGGTCATCCATCTTGAATTCCGGGCGGCGCTTGATCAACTGTCCTTCCAATTTGAATTGGATGATTGAAATGGCTTTGTGCATCTGTGCCACCATCTGGATTTCATCGGTACGGTATTCGCGTTCGCCCGAAAGTTTGGGTTGGAACTGGGTGCAGGGGTCATCTTTATATACCTGCATGGCAAAGGTGGCCAAAGGTAAAAGGTTCACCCCGTAGGCATCTTCCACGGTGCTTAAATTGTCGTACCGGGCCGCCACGCGCAGCAGGGTAGCAATAAGCGGGAGCGAGCCCATGGCGGCACCCATCCAGACCACATCATGGTTTCCCCATTGAATGTCCACATCCTTATAAAGCATCAGTGTTTCGATGATCAGATCGGGATGTGGGCCCCGGTCAAAAATGTCGCCCACGATATGGAGCCGATCGATGGTCAGTTTGCGGATAAGGATGCATAGCTCGATGATAAATTCCCGGGCCCGGCCGGTACTGATGATGGTATCAATAATCCCATCGTAATAATGTTGTTTGTTCAGTTCGTTTTCGTCCTCGTGCAGCAGTTCCTCAATCACGTAAGCAAAATCTTTGGGCAGGGTTTTGCGGACCTTGGAACGGGTATATTTCGACGAAACCGACCGGCAGACCTTTATCAGCCGGTGCAACGTCAGTTTATACCATTCGTCGAGGTCGGTTTCG
>Ga0156648_119_pt4 | contig 6391 bp, 6 predicted proteins | sample RifOxyC2_FD_111978 | JGI IMG/M metagenome (GOLD analysis project Ga0156648, IMG submission 111978) | Bacteroidetes bacterium RIFOXYC2_FULL_40_12
CCGTGACAAAACCAAGCGCCCGCTAATGGCCGAGGTTACTGCAAAACTGAGCGACAAAGTGATTCTGACTTCTGACAATCCAAGAAACGAAAACCCCGAAGACATTATTCAGGAGATGCGCCAGGGGGTGTTACCTCCTTATAATAAAAAGCTGCTGGCCATTACCAACCGCAAGGAGGCAATCCGGACTGCCTGCATGATGGCAACACCCGGAGATATTATTTTGGTAGCCGGCAAAGGACATGAAACTTATCAGGAAATTCAGGGTGTGAAGCACCATTTTGACGACAAAGAGATTATTAACGAAATATTTGGAGAAGAATAACTATGTTGTATTACCTGTTTGAATACCTTGACAAGCTGAATTTTCCAGGTGCCGGGATGTTCCAATACATTTCGTTCCGTTCAGGAATGGCTATTATTTTCTCGTTACTTATCGCGCTCATTTATGGTAAAAAGGTCATCCGGTTGCTGCAACGGATGCAAATCGGGGAAGAAGTGCGCGATCTTGGGCTCGAAGGTCAGATGCAAAAGAAAGGGACCCCAACCATGGGTGGAATTATCATTCTGGGTTCCATTGTCATTCCGGTATTGCTCTTTGCCAAACTGCACAACATTTATATTATCCTGATGCTGATAACCACTGTTTGGCTGGGTACCATCGGTTTTATCGACGATTATATCAAAGTGTTTAAAAAAGATAAAAAAGGACTGGCCGGCCGTTTTAAAATCATGGGTCAGATTGGTCTTGGGTTGATTGTTGGGTTGACACTCTATTTTAGCGAAGATGCTGTTATCCGCGATACCCATTTGACAAGCAATATAAAAACGGAGATGGTGATTCAGGAAGAATCGTTTGGTATTGATGAATCGGCCAAGCATCCAATGGATGTAAAATCGACCAAAACCACCATTCCTTTTTTTAAAAACAATGAGGCCGACTATGCCGGGCTGGTAAAATTTCTGGGCGAAGGAGCCTCTAAAAACTGGGCTTGGGTGGTATTTGTAATTGTAGTCATCTTTATTATTACCGCCGTAAGTAACGGTGCCAACATGACTGATGGCCTCGATGGTTTGGCCACGGGAACTTCCGCCATTATTGGGGTCACACTGGGGATTCTGGCTTACCTTTCGGGTAACCTGATTTATGCCAATTACCTGAATATCATGTACATTCCACATACAGGCGAATTGGTGGTATTTGCTGCTGCATTTATGGGCGCCACCGTAGGATTTTTGTGGTACAATTCCTATCCGGCGCAAGTATTTATGGGCGATACGGGTAGTCTGTCGTTGGGCGGAATTATTGCTGTTTTTGCCATCCTCATTCATAAAGAACTGCTGATTCCCATCCTTTGCGGGATTTTCCTTGTCGAAAATCGTTCGGTAATGATGCAGGTCTCCTATTTTAAATACACTAAAAAGAAATTTGGTGAAGGACGGCGGATTTTCAAAATGGCTCCCCTCCACCACCATTACCAGATAAAAGGTTTTCCGGAGGCTAAAATCGTGACCCGGTTCTGGATTATTGGAATCATACTGGCTGTATTAACCATTGTCACTCTTAAAATCAGGTAGCCCGATGGAACCTCAAAAATACATTGCCATATTGGGAGCCGGCGAAAGCGGCGTGGGTGCAGCGGTTTTGGCCAAAGCCAAAGGATTCAATGTGTTTGTTTCCGATTTAGGAAATATTACCGATGCCTACAAAGCCGAACTCAACGCCCATCAAATTGAATGGGAAGAAAACCAGCATTCGGAGGAGAAGATTCTGCAAGCTACAGAAATCATCAAAAGCCCGGGTATTCCCGACAAAGCACTGTTGGTAAAGAAGGCTGTTGAAAAGGGCATCCCCATCATCTCCGAAATTGAATTTGCTGGTCGCTACACCCAAGCCTTTATGATTGGCATTACAGGGAGCAACGGGAAAACCACCACCACGCTTTTGACTTTCGATTTATTAAAACGGGCTGGATTCAACGTTGGTCTGGCCGGGAATGTGGGAAAAAGCTTTGCACGCCAGGTGGCTACTGAAAATTTCGACTATTATGTGCTTGAGCTGAGCAGTTTCCAACTCGATGGCATGTATAGTTTTAAGGCCGATATTGCTGTTATAATGAATATTACCCCCGATCATTTAGACCGGTACGAATACAAGTTTGAAAACTATGTGGCATCTAAATTCCGGATTATCAGGAACATGACTAAAAATCAGAAACTCATATTTTGCCAGGATGACGAAGTGGTGGTTGCAAGATTAAAAGAACTGAATCCTGACATTGAACTTTTGCCCTTTACGCTTTCCCAGAAGATTAAAAATGGGGCGTATGTAGATGGAGAACAAATGGTTATTAAACTTCATAACAACGAATTTACTATGGATATTAAGGATTTAGCACTACAAGGTAAGCACAATACCTACAATTCCATGGTAGCTGCTGTGGCCGCCAATGTTCTGAGCATCAGAAAAGAAACAATCCGCGATTGCCTAACCAATTTTCAAGGGGTGGAACACCGGCTGGAACCTGTTATTTCGGTGCATAAAATTGAGTTTATCAACGACTCAAAGGCCACCAACGTAAACTCTACATGGTACGCCCTCGAAAGCATGAAAAAACCTGTCATCTGGATTGTTGGCGGAGTTGATAAAGGTAACGACTATACTTTACTGATGCCTTTGGTTAAAGAAAAGGTGAAAGCCATTGTCTGTCTGGGGGTTGATAACTCAAAACTTCGGACAGTATTCGAGGGAAAGGTAAAAACGTTGGTCGAAGCCCGTTCTATGGAGGAAGCTGTGCGAGCTTCCTACCTTCTTGGAACCAGTGGTGATGTGGTACTTTTATCGCCAGCCTGCGCCAGCTTCGATTTATTCCAGAATTATGAAGACCGGGGCCGGCAATTTAAACAAGCAGTTCGGAATCTTTAGTAGTTAACTTTTAGTTGATACAATTGTGAAAGAGAAATTTTTAAGGAACTTCAAAGGAGACACCGCCATCTGGCTCATCATCTTTCTGTTGGCTATCTTCTCGATGCTCACTGTTTACAGTGCCACAGGTACTTTGGCCTACCGCAAAATGGGCGGCAACACCTCCTATTTCCTCTTTAAACACATGGCGTTTCTGGGCTTTGGTATCGGAATCAGCTATGTACTTCACAATGTATCGTATAAAATCTATTTTTCGCTATCGCAGTTATTGCTTTACCTGAGTATTCCATTGTTAATCTGGACGTTATTCAAAGGGGTTAGCCTGAACGATGCTTCGCGCTGGGTCACTTTGCCGGGAACAGGTATTTCGTTTCAGGCCTCCGACTTTGCCAAGCTGGCGCTCATCATGTACATTGCACGGGTTTTATCGAGCAACCAGGAAAAGATTCACGAATTTAAGTCCGCCTTAAAACCTATATTGTTTTGGGTATTTGTCATTTGTGGACTGATTTTACCCGCCAACTTCTCAACGGCGGCCATGCTGTTTGCCATTTGCATGATACTTTTGTTTATTGGCCGGATACGTATGAAACACCTGCTTTCGCTGATGGGGATTGGCGTGGTGGCCATTACCATTTTTATTGTAATCGCCTGGAATATGCCCAACAAAGGCAGGGTCGGAACCTGGAAAGCTCGGGTGGAAAACTACATCAGTGGCGACGATAACGGAAACTACCAAGCCAATCAATCAAAGATTGCCATTGTAAGCGGCGGACTTTTTGGAAAAGGTCCTGGCAACAGTACCCAACGCAATTACCTTCCTCACCCTTATTCCGACTTTATTTATGCCATCATTGTAGAGGAATATGGACTTTTAGGAGGTATTGCCGTGTTGATGCTCTATTTGTTTTTGCTCTATCGGGTGGCGCTCATCGTCCGTAAAAGTGAACGTACCTTTCCAGCCTTTCTGGTCATCGGGTTGGCATTTAGTTTGGTTTTTCAGGCATTGATTAACATGGGCGTGGCAGTTAATATTTTCCCGGTTACAGGACAAACCCTCCCTTTCGTAAGTATGGGGGGTACATCCATTCTATTTACAAGCGTGGCTTTCGGAATCATTTTAAGTGTGAGCCGTACTGTTCAACCTGATGAAGCAATCAAACAAACAACTGAAACAGAAATTGAAAATGAATCAGAACAAGAGTCAGAAGCCTCTGCGGATAATAATTAGCGGCGGGGGCACCGGCGGCCATATATTCCCGGCACTTTCGATAGCTAGGGCCATTCAACGGCGCGATACCAATGCCGAGATTTTGTTTGTTGGTGCCCATCATAAAATGGAGATGGAAAAAGTCCCGGCAGCAGGTTATAAAATTGTAGGGCTTCCTGTGATTGGATTCCAGAGGAAATTTTTGTTAAAAAACCTTACGTTTTTCCCAAAATTGTTTATCAGCCTTTCAAAATGCCGGAGCATCATTAAAACCTTTAAACCTGATATGGTGGTTGGCGTAGGAGGTTTTGCCAGCGGCCCCTTGCTTTGGACCGCACAAAGGCTAAAAATCCCAACCCTGATACAGGAACAAAATTCGTATGCCGGGGTCACCAACAAGTTATTGGCTTCAAAAGCAAACCGCATCTGTGTGGCTTACGACGAAATGCACCGCTATTTCCCGGAAAAGAAGATTGTAATTACCGGAAACCCGGTCCGTAAAGATTTACAACATATTAAATCGAAAAGTCAGGAGAGCCTGGAGCATTTTAATATTAATCCCGAAAAGAAAACCGTATTGGTAGTTGGGGGCAGTTTGGGGGCACGTACCATTAACGAAAGTATTGCCGCCAACCTCGATGAACTGATTCATAAAGACATCCAGGTTATTTGGCAAACAGGAAAGTATTACTACGAAACAGCCGTTCAGGAATTGGTTGCCTACAAAAAGCACCATGTCCAGGTACATCAATTCATTAACCGGATGGATTTGGCCTTTGCCACAGCCGACTTTATTATTTCCAGAGCAGGTGCCGGAACCATTTCGGAACTGTGTATCGTGGGCAAACCTGTTATTCTTGTGCCTAGCCCCAACGTGGCCGAGGATCACCAGACGAGGAATGCCATGGCGTTGGTAAGTAAAAATGCCGCCATCCTGGTGAAAGATAAAGAGGCCAAAACCCAATTGATTCCTGAGCTTTTTAAACTGGCATCGGACGATCAGCGCAGAGTGGAATTAGGCATCAACATTCAAAAGTTGGCCAAACCACATGCGGATGATCTGATCGTGGACGAAATTTATCAATTAATATCGTAAACTTTGGAACTGAAGAATTTTGATAGGATTTATTTTGTTGGCATCGGCGGCATTGGAATGAGCGCCCTGGCTAGCTGGTTCGCCAAAGCGGGGTATCAGGTGGCCGGGTATGACCGTAGTGCTTCTGAGATTACCCAGAAACTTCAAGACGAAGGCATTGAGGTGTTTTTTGATGAATCGGTTCATGCCATTCCTGATAAATTTATCGTGGAGCCCAACCATGTTTTGGTGGTTTACACGCCGGCCATCCCCAAAAATCACGCTGGCTGGAATTATTTTGTAACCCATGGATACCGGGTCATGAAACGGGCCGAAGCCTTAGGCATTTTGGTAAGCGGGAAGTCTGGCATCGCCGTGTCAGGAACCCACGGTAAAACATCGGTATCCACAACTACTGCCTGGTTGCTGAAAGATCGGTGCAGCGCGTTCTTAGGAGGGATTTCGAAAAATCTACAATCGAATGTAATCATCCAGCCGGAAACCAAAACCGTAGTGATTGAAGCGGATGAATACGACCGTTCCTTCCTAACGCTTTTCCCTGAAACTGCTGTTGTTACAGCTATGGATGCCGATCACCTGGACATTTATGCCAATAAAGAGGAGATTGTGGAAACCTTCTATCAGTTTATTGGGCAAATTAAAAAAGGAGGAAAACTGATTTACAAAAAGGGACTAACCATTCCTTCATCGGTAAACCTGGATATTACCTATTACACCTATTCACTGACTGATACCACTGCCCAGTTTTATGCCCAAAACATCCGGGTAATCGACGGTCAATACCTGTTCGATTGGGTAACCCCCAAGGGAATTTTCCCTGGATTTATCATGGGGATTCCCGGGTTATATAACCTTGAAAATGCTTTGGCAGCTTTAGCGGCAGCATGGTTGAATGGCATGAATCCCAAACAATTGAAAAATTCGCTTGCGCTGTACAAAGGAGTTAAACGGAGGTTCGACTTCCAAATCAAGCAGTCTAAATTGATTTATCTGGACGACTATGCCCATCACCCCGAAGAAATACGGGCTTGCGTGGAATCAGTCCGCCATTTGTTTCCCAACCGGCATCTCACGGTGGTTTTTCAGCCGCACCTGTACAGCCGCACCCGCGATTTTGCCGATGAATTTGCAAAAAGTTTAGATTTATGCGATGCCGTGA
>Ga0156648_174_pt2 | contig 6026 bp, 7 predicted proteins | sample RifOxyC2_FD_111978 | JGI IMG/M metagenome (GOLD analysis project Ga0156648, IMG submission 111978) | Bacteroidetes bacterium RIFOXYC2_FULL_40_12
GTTTTGAAAAAAAATCATTAATAAATTTTACCTGCTGCAAACTTTGAGTTTGCCAGTTTCGTTTTTTCCCCAACATTTTTTCCGCTTCCACCAATGCCGAAATAATCGGCGCGACCACCATCGTATGGCTTGCCATAAGTCTTTTCTCCTTTTTTTTATTTGTATTTATTTTTCAAATAGCATTGATTCAAACGTAACATATTTTGGAATTATGTCAATATTTTCGCCCTACATTCTGCTCCTAAACTTAATTAGTTAAAAAACCTAAAATTAATCTATCAAAATTTTTATAATAAAAATAAAATCCGCTGATCGTTTTTGGAAAAGCGGATTTTTTCTTGTGGTTTAAAAAAAATAGATGTTTTAAAATCTAATTGGTGCAATCAAAATTTTTTCTTCGTCCAACTCAATAAAAAGTTTAGCTCCGTTATTTTGACTTTCTACAATGTATTCGTATAAATTTAATGCTTTTTTAATTACATCTGAACGATTTTCAGAATCGGTCATTGTAATTAGTTTATCTATCTTTTCAATAGTTTTAACATGAAAATCAAATTGAATACGTTGATAATTTTTATTATCTCTTTTGTTCACAATCACCTCTCTTTTTTAATTAGTTTTAAAAGCAAATACCAAATTAACTTAACACAAATGATATTTTTTTGTCAATCCCAGAATAGTACAAGAATCATGGTAAAAGAGTGTTGCAAAGATATTGAACCAAAACTGATTATACAAAAGAAAAAGAGGACCTTACACAAAACAAGTGTCCTCTAAATAGTTTTTTAAAGGAATTATTTCTCCTTATATCTTGTCTCCCTATTTATGCAATCCCTCCTTGCACTCTTGTTGAAATTGTTCATCTTCGCTGATACATACATTTAGATGAAAATGGTTTCTCTGTTGCACAAAATCAAACCTTGTTCCACAGGATTCGCATGTGATACTCTGCGACCCTTTGATTAATTTAATGCTAGGTCCCGAATATTTACCACAAACACAATTAAATTCAAACTTTCCAGTTGGTATTTCTCCAGTAAACCTAAAAGAAGGATAATAAAAATCGTTTTTTTGCACTGATTAGTCCTAGATATACTGAACTGGTAGGCTAAGGAAAACTAACAGCTTAAGTTTTACATTTTCACGGGCACTATGATAAAATGAAAATGTAAAATCTAAATTCAAATTTTCTATGTCTAATCCAATCAAGAAAAGCCGCAGGCAGTATACGCCCCAATTCAAGTTTGATCGTGCCCTAGAGGCGCTCAGAGCCGAGAATATGTCAGAGATTTCCAGGAAATACGGAATATCGGTTAATGTACTCTCTTCTTGGCGTTCTCAACTCCTGGCTCATGGCCCCAAATCATTTGAAACCTCGCCTGATTCTGAGATATCCGGATTAAAATCAAAGGTAGCCAGACTGGAACAGATGCTCGGCAAAAAAGAGGTGGAATTGAATGTGCTAAAAAATTTTTCAGATTTTTACGAATCCCGAAACACGCCATAGTGCGTTTTGCCAGAGGGCAAGTCGCTTTGGGGTTGTTTTCTATCAGCCGGATCTGCCAGCTGTGCGGACTATCCAAAAATACATACTACAATCATCGGCATCCGGACGACAGTTTTGCAGAAAAATATGCTCATTTGAAAAAACAGATCGAGAAAATTATCAAAGGCGATTGCCACTACGGTGTCAAGCGGATTAAAGCTGCTCTTCTCGAAAACAACAATATTCATATCGGTCGCGATGCCTTGACTAGGCTTCTCAAACTGTGGAGTCTTTCGCTCAGGCGAAAAAACAAGAAAACGAAACGAAGCGTTATTCAAGAAATCCTGATTGCATTGTCTGACCGAGTGAATTTGCTCATACGTACCGCAATCACGGAACCATTCCGGGCAATCAGCTCCGATATCACTGAAATTCACTACAACAATGGCAAGAACAAGGCTTATCTAGCTGTGCACAAGGATGTTTTTGGACAGATGGTCTACGGCTTTGCCTTGGGACTTACCATGGAGGCTAAATTAGTCATCGATTCTTTCGAAATGGCCAAGCAGTCGATCAGGAAGTTCATTAAAAGAATTCCCAATAAATTGCTTTGCCACTCTGATCAGGGCAGTCAATACACAAGCTATGAATATACCGACCGTGTTCTCAAATCGAACATGATCCTGTCCTATTCCACCCCTGGCACTCCAACCGAGAACCCCGGACAAGAATCTTTCTTCGGAAGATTGAAAGAAGATTGCCAAGACGAATTTAATGAAATTAAAAGCTTTAAAGAACTGGAAAAGTTTATTGCTAAACGGATGAGATATTACAATACCAAACGGATTCATACCAGCACCGAACTCAAGACACCGCTTAAATTCACAAGATCATTTATTAAATAAATTTTCTTAGTCTATCGCCCGAAACAGTTCAGTATTTCTAGGGATTGACATTTTCTTTATTAATGATATAATAATGAAGAAAGAATTGAAACTTCGCTTCATCGGGATACGTTATGTGAAATAGCTAGAAATTTCTTTTTTACCTATTTAGAATTTTTTTTGGCAATTTATTTCAGTGGTCGGCATAACTCAATTTATGGATAATTTAATAAACTAAGAATAAATTTTATGAATTTTGAAACACCGAATGTTCCTGAAAAAAAAGAAGGTGAAGGGAAAATTGTCGCAAAAGAGCTAAATGATGCATGGGGTAAATTAAGGACTGTTATAGACCAACATCCAGATTATTTTGCGACTCATCCTGACATTAAGGATGGTATATATAGCGCAGTTAGCAAAGTTATGGAGTCGGAAGGAAAAGCATCAATTCGTGCAATGAGCCAAGAAGAGAAAGATAGAATGTCTCCAGAACAAAAATTGGCACTAATGAATTCTACAGGCGAATCTTTGTAAAAAATAAATAAATTGCCAAAAAAATACACTAAGGAATGAACTGTACCCCATTTAGTAGACACGGGTAAAAAACAACTAAGCGGTTTCTAAAAGATGATTTCGGTACTCTACCGGGGTCATCTTTTTTAGATTCCATTGATAGCGTTCGTAATTGTAGTATTGCATATATTCTTCAATTAAGATATTTAGATCTTCAAATGTTTTGCAACTCTTGTAATCAACATCATCTTTAAAATGGCCGAAGAAGGATTCCATGGGTGAATTATCAATACAATTTCCCTTACGCGACATAGACTGCATCATGTTCATCTTTTTGATCTGCCAGATATACTGTGGGTTGGTATAATGGAAACCCTGGTCAGAATGTATCATGATATTTTGAAGCGATTTGAGGGGCAAGGCTGTATTGTCCTTGAGTCGTTCAACCGTTTCTAGCACCAATTCCATATCAATATGCAGTGACAATTTCCAGGCTACAATCTCGCCACTACCAATATCCTTAATGACTGATAAATAGGCCATTCGATGATTAAATGGCAAATAGGTAATGTCGGTACAGAACACTTTGAATGGCATAAGTGATTTAAATTCTCGATTTAAATGATTGTTGAATGTGCGATGTTCCTGAGTTTTCTTAGCCATTTGCTTGTATGGGTTAGCGCGACGTATTCTACAAACCAACTGATATTTTTTCATAATACGCTTAATCTTTTTGTGGTTCATGACTACATTTTTAGGTAGGTGCATTTGAATTGAGCGCCAACCATATTTTTTCTTGCCACCATCGAATATCTCTTTAATCAGTAAATAATCATTATAATCCTTAGGTACTTCTCCAGAGTGTGCTAACCAGCGATAGTAACCGCTTCTTGAAACATTATCAATTGAACATAGTGTACTGATATCCATTTCCAGTGATTTAAATATGGCATACTTTTGGCATGGTCGTAGTTTTAACTCTTTTTCTTGGCCCGGAGTTTGACTAAAAAATCGTTCTTGGCTTTGAGATAGGCAACCTCTATTTTTAATCGTTTAATCTGTTCAGCATCAGTCAGCCCCTTAATTCTAGGGCGACCCTTGTTGCCTCTGGCTAAACCGCGATTTTCTGTTATTAACATATCCGCTCCTCTTGTTTTTGCAATACGGCGCCAGAGTCGCAAGCATTCTTGTGCTCGGTATTCACCGACTAACTCTGGCCTTAAGCCAGCCTCATTGAATATTTGACTGGCCGTCATGCCTTCGTCATATTGACGAATAGCCAAGAGCTTAAAATCTTTGCTGTATGAGATTGATTTGGGGCTACATTTAACAATGCAGTCCTTTGTGAGCAATTCAGCAACTTGCTCTTTGGTTAAATGTTTTTTATTCATAGCTTTATTATATATGTATTTAAGATACAAAAAAAGTAGACACTTTCGTGTCTACTTTTTGGGGCTCAGTTCAGAAAAAGAAATTTCTGGCTACATCACATAACTAATTATATACAAGTCAACCCCCTCTTTGTGGATAACCAAATCAAAGCCGACTCATCTGAGCCGACTTTTTTGTGTCTTGATTATTTTACGAATGGCGTTCCGCGTGTCCAAACTGCATAAATGACATGCGTCATTTTTCTCATAGTTGCGACTAAGGCGACGCGGTAAGGTTTGCCTTCGTCTTTCTTTTTCTGAAAGAATTTTTTGAACAAATTGTCATGCAGCACGGCAACACTGGCGGCGTTAAAAAGTCTGGTCCGAAGAATTTTGTTGCCTCTTTTTGAAATGTAGCCCTTGCCGTTTACACTGGTTCCACTTTGATGGACTCGCGGGTCGATACCGGCGTAAGCAACCAGCTGTTCCGGTTTTTTAAATCGGTTGATGTCTCCGACTTCGGAAATAAAGCTGGCGGCGGTGATGGGGCCAACGCCAGGAATGGACTCAAGAAGATATTGTTCTTTGGGACGATAGAGCCTAAGATCAGCTTTGAGCATGTCAATTTTCTCCTCTAAAACATTGATGATTTCCGTATAGACCGGACTGATACCTTGTTTGAGACATTTCTCTTTGAGCCGGATATCATCTTGCTGGCGCGTGAACTTTAGTTTTGAGAATACCAGACTATCTCTCTGCCTTATTAGGCTTTTTAAGATCATCGCCTCAGGGTCGTTGTCGAATATATAGCCGGCTCCGCCGATGAGGCAAAAACGAATCAGTCTGGAATCTTTCTTGTCATTCTTTACTCGCCTCAGGTCTGTTTGATTTTGTTTCTTAACGATCAGTGGATTAATGACTTTGATTTTGTAATCGCGCTCGCTTGTTTCAATACAGAGCTTGAGATGATAGCTGGCGGTTGATTCGACACCGAGAATGGTGTTTTCTTTTTGAAAATCGTGATGCTTGAGATGGTTGAAAAATAATTTAATGCCTTTTGTGTCATTGTTAAATTTCTGTGGCTCGATTATATCCGAAAGACAAGCATAAAAATCATTCTTAGCCATATCAATGCCGACAAAATTGGTTGTTTTTTGCATATGGTTTAGGATTATTGATTTTTTAATCTAACCTTGGTAAAATGAATTAAAGAACAAAGAAAGAAGAAAAAGAGAGAGAAAAAGAAGAAAGAAAGAAGAAAAGCTGCGGTGTCTCAAATGTCCGCCAAAATAAAAGTAAGGCAGGTTCGTTTATTATGCGGGGCGTAATTCCCCAACTAATTTATCCGCCACTTTTTGCCTTATTAGAGCGTAAAACTGAAATAAGGCAAGCTTTTATCCAGCGGCTATATGTTAGGCGACGGAGCTTGGACTCCAACACTGCGATGCATAGCCCACAACTGATAAAAGCATACCAAATATGGTATGCTTTTAGTATACGAACACCTGCCTATGCGGTTCCAGAAATTTACCTTAATTTAAACTTTCTCTTTCACTTCGTTACAGAGAAATAATAAGGAGGGAAAATTTCTTTCACCCAAATTTTATTTATTCTTTTCTTAATAAAAATAATAAGGTAGAATAAATAAAACTTCGCATCATGCGGATCCGTTAAACGAAATTTTGTTCAAAAATATTTTTTCATTTTATATTTGAGCCCTTTTGAAATTTTTAAAAAAGCGAGCCCCGGGCGGTAGTATTCCGCACGGGGCAT
>Ga0156648_138_pt1 | contig 4423 bp, 5 predicted proteins | sample RifOxyC2_FD_111978 | JGI IMG/M metagenome (GOLD analysis project Ga0156648, IMG submission 111978) | Bacteroidetes bacterium RIFOXYC2_FULL_40_12
CGCACTTCTTCAACGGTTGTAGTTGTTTCGCTTATGGCAGTTGCTGTTTCAGCCGAACCCGATGCTACCTGTGTGGTCGATGCCAGTATCTCGCTGGCTGTTGAGCCAAGTAAATTGACACTTTCCGTTATATCTTTCATAATCCGGCGCAGGTTGTCCAGCATCTGTAAAAAGGCATTTCCCAGAATATCTTTTTCCGATTGCGGGACAACAGTACCTGTAAGATCGCCCGATGCTATTTTTTGAGCCATTGTTGCCATCCTTTTAAGCGTTACAATCATACTGCTAAAACTCTGCAAAAGGATACCAACCTCATCTTTTCGCTCAACAGCAGGCAGTTCAACATTCAAATCACCCTCACCTACACGTGTCGCTATTTTTGTAATTTCGTTTAGTGGTTGGGCAATTGTCCGGTTCAACAACAATATCATTATTATGCTGAAAAACAGGGTAATTACTCCAAATATAATAAAGAGTATTATAGCTGAGTTTGCCTGCTGCATATCAAGTGCAAGCTGGTTGTCGGCATCCTTGGCTGCTGTGTTGCCCATTTCGGTGGAAATAGACCGTATTTTTTCAAACCGTTCTTTCTGGATTGTTGCCCCCAATTTTTGGGCTTCTTCTAATTTCCCGTCTTGAATGAGTAAAATCTCATCGTTTCTCGATTGACGGTACGCATCTATTTCATTCTTTAATTCTTTCAGTTGGTTCTGAAACAGAGGATCCGTGTCGAGTTTGGATAACCCCCCGATAATATCATTAATGGCCTGCGCCCTTTCATTTATAATTCCTTCAAAAACCTGCTGTTCGGGCCTATTTTTTGTTAGCATCATATCAAGGATAGCCGCCCGGTTGAAATTCTGGTGCGACCTAAGTTCGCGCAGTTCAAGTGCTATCTGAAAATTCACGTTGTGTAGCTTTTTTTCAGATTGCGTGATATTTTGTAAACCCTGGTAAGCAATAATAATTACCGTTAAAAACAGTATCCAAATCAAACCAAAACTTAATAATAGCTTGGCTCGGGTTGAAAGGTTGATAAAATTTTTCATGTCTATTTCTCCTTATTATTAAAGTGCTTTTAAGTCGATTCCTGATTTATGATTATATCCCGGTCCTCTAAAATCCTTTGTGCATCAAGGATAATTATCTGATCGCCGGTAATCCCCCTCAAATAGGCAGCTCCGATTCCGTTTGTTGAAACAGGGGGTGTTTGTAATTCTTCAATCGCAATAGAGCGCGCGTCATTTATATTATCAGCGAGAATACCAAACTCCATTTTTTCGTTGCGGATAATAATTACTTTGTTCAGTTCCCCTAAACCTTTTTCCGGCAGGTTAAAGAATTTTTTAAAGTCGATCACCGAAACAATCTGTCCGCGCACGTTTACAATGCCAAGTACAAAAGAGGGGATGCCGGGCAGTGCTGTATAATCTTTTAGTGGATAAACCTCGCGGATAAACTTACTCTCAATCCCGTATGTTTCAGTTGCCAATCCGAATACAATAACCTCCATAAATTCTTTTTGACCTGCTGCATCGTTCTTTTCAACGGCTAAAGCCTGTGCCCTTGCTTTCAGAATAGAATGCTTTACTTCCGGGGAAAGTATATTCTTCTGATCAGGTAATTCGTGTTGTGAATTCCCCTTGCTTCTAATATCGTTTCTTTCAAACATTGCCTTTTGCATTTGTCGGGTTTTATTAATCATATTGAACTTGTTTGAAGAATCGTGCTGATAATTTCCCTGAACCTACCGGTGGTCAGACCTTCCGATTCAAATAGAATATCATCCTGGTTGCACTTATTTAATATAGAACTGGTAATCTCAAAATACTTTTTTGCTGTTATAACATTACCCTGTTGCTTACAAATATTCCCTAAGAGATAATAAGCAAGCACAAAATCGGGATTCAGGTATATGGCCCGTTTCAGTGATGCTATGGCATCGTCTAACCGGTTGTTTTCCTGTAGTATTGTTGCGTATAGATAATGTGAGCGGGGGTCGGTTTTATTGGTTTCAATTACCTTTTCACATGTGTTTATTGCCTCAATTAACTTCCCCTGGTTGGTATAAGCACGGATTAAGGCCAGTTGTTCCTCTAATGTCTGTTCGTCTTCTTGAGGTTTATCAATTACTTCAGAAAAGTTGTTTTGCGAAAACGGTGTTAACGATTCTTTATAAATTGAATTGATTGGAGTAGCAGCATCTTCTTTTTTAAAAATCTCCTTTTCGGTTTCGTGGAAATGAAAATTCAGTTTTTTGTTTGCACAATCAGGTGTTGGTTGCTTTTGGAACAAAACCTGCTCATAAGGAATCTTTTCAGTGGCAGGTATTGGCAGGCTTTTAATCCTTTCAGGGTTTTTCTGATAGAATACAGTACCCGGAATATTTATCGGGGTAAACTCCGGAAAATTTTGCATAGAAAGTTCACTTGCAGAAACTATAAGATAACCGCTTTGTTTTAATGAGTCATACAATCTCTGTTCAACTAACCTAAAATGTTCCTGAGTAAAATACATCAGAACGTTCCGGCAAAATATTATATCCATTCCATTGGTGTTGTTAAGCGATGACGGATAAACATCCTCGGCCAAATTCAGATATTCAAAGTTCACCATGCACTTAATCTCCGGAATAATTTCAAACCGATTATTTGGTTTTTGGAAAAAATACCTTTCTTTTAACCAACGGGGAGTGCCACGAAAGGACCATTGTCCGTATTCGCCGGTTTCCGCTTTTTGTAACGCTCTGGGATTAATATCAGTAGCAAGAATGGAAATATCCCAATCTTTAATATCGTGAATTTTCCTCTTGAGCGCAATTGCAATGGAATATGGCTCTTCGCCGGTTGAACATCCTGCACTCCAGACACGTATCCTTTTTTCACCTTTTTGGCAACAACGGACCATTTCAGGAATAATTATTTGTTCCAGGGCTTCAAATGTTTGAAGTTCGCGCCAAAAATAGGTCTCGGTAGTTGTAAGATTAGCCGTCAGAATTCCCACATCCTCACGGGTAAGCGAAGCAGAAATAACATGCTGGATAAACTTTTCTGTATCGGAATAACCGAACTCTTTTGCAGTAGTTACCATGTTACGTTCCAAGTTGCCCCACCGCTCTTTGGGGAAATGCAACGCAAAATTAGAAGCAATAAACCTGCTTAGCCGAGACATAATATCTTCAGAAAGAGTAACCCTCATTCTTTAATCGGTGTTAATTGTTTCTTCCAGTATTTTTTGTTCGTCAAGAACCATAACAATATCATTTCTAACCTTGGCAATACCTGACAGATAATCTGCACGTGATAACGTATTTTCATTTGTTGCTATTTGACAGTATTCAAGCTTATGAATACCCAAAACCGAATCAACTACAAGTGCTATAAGCTGTTTTGATACACGTGCAATAATTAACTGTTCGTCTAATTCAATCTCGTGGACAGGCAGGTTAAAAAGTGCGCGGATATTAACAACTTGTATAACCTCGCCATGAAAATTGATAACGCCCATAACAATTTCAGGGGTTTTTGGAAGCGAAGTAATTTCAACAATAGGGATAACACGCTCAACAGTCGATAAATTCAACGCGTAATGTTGTTCATCGAGGTTGAAGAGAACAATTATCTGGTGTTCATTAATTTTATCGCTCATGTTTTTCTCTTGCTTACCTCTATGCAAGTCGGATTAATGGTTACTGCTCAAAGATCAGTTCTACTAAAAAGAGAAATATGCTAGATAAGAAAGAACAAAGAATAATATTTAAAAACCAAACTGTGCATCAGTAAGATATTTAGATTCATATCACTGATACTGATTATTTTATCTGTGTGTTTTTTAAAGGGACGGTATTAGTCACTTTAAATAAGACAGAATCGGCGTATCCATTGTTTTATAAGGCTTACATGAATTTTTAAGATTTTTTTTACTTTAAATGCGTAATCCGGGTTAAAATTTTATTAAAGTTAAACCTTTTAAGTAACTAAGTCAATAGTAAATTAAAAATTAAATGTATTTTCAATTTTTCTCCGAACAGTTAAATCTTATATTGATATAGAAAAATGGCTCCGAATAGGGCAGGAATAGCCAGGTTCATAAACCAAAGTACCACACTGGCAGCCAATACACCAACCGTAATCGGTGTGAAAAGTCCGAAAATAACCATCGCCACGGAGCCCCGGATTCCTAATTCAGACATGGCGAATGTGGGGATAAGAGTCATTAAAAAGTAAAACTGGGTAATACCTAAAACGGCTTCGGACTTTGTTACCGAAACATTAAAGAGGGTGAGTAATAGGTAAAACTGCATGCCAAATACCAAATATCGGAACAAACTCAACCCTAAAATCCAGAAAAAATCCTTTTTTGCATAATTCTCAAAACCTTTGAAAAACGCTGGATACTTTTTTAAGATAGGCCAATGGCGGAC
>Ga0156648_136_pt2 | contig 3957 bp, 3 predicted proteins | sample RifOxyC2_FD_111978 | JGI IMG/M metagenome (GOLD analysis project Ga0156648, IMG submission 111978) | Bacteroidetes bacterium RIFOXYC2_FULL_40_12
TCTTCGTGAAGTTTGATATAATCTTCGGCGGTACCTTGAAGCTCTGTAACTGTCTTGGCATGTTTGTATTTCATCAAATATTTAGCATTCCGGGGCCGGCATTCGGGTGCAGTGGCATTCACGGTAATCACACAAGGTAGGGTTGTTGAAACCGTTTCAACGCCTCGCTCTAACGTACGTTTTATGATGATCTTATTTTTCGTAATTTTATCAATTCCCTCGGCGTATGTTACTTGGGGCAAACCCAATTTCTCGGCCACCTGTGGGCCTACCTGGGCAGTGTCACCATCAATGGCTTGACGTCCAGCAATAATAATATCGTATTCGAGCTTTTTAATGGCACACGAAATGGCATAGGAGGTTGCCAAGGTATCGGAACCTGCAAAAGCCCGGTCGGTTAATAAATAACCGTTGTCGGCCCCACGGTACATACCTTCGCGGATAATTTCGGCAGCACGGCCTGGTCCCATAGTTAACAATGTAACGGTGGTACCCGGGTTTTTATCTTTAATCCGTAGTGCCTGCTCCAATGCGTTAAGATCCTCCGGGTTGAAAATAGCTGGAAGGGCTGCCCGGTTCACAGTTCCATCGGCTTTCATAGCATCTTTGCCAACATTCCGTGTATCGGGAACCTGTTTGGCCAGTACAATGATCTTTAATCCTTTCATAGATAACACTTTTTTGAATTGAAACGTGGCAAAGATAAAACTTTTGATGAAAGATTGAGGAACTGTTCAAATTCATGTTGCATATCTGGAATCAAAGTGTGCAATGATTGGTCTTAAAAAGCAAACCAATTATTTAATTCTGATTTACTGAAAGTTAAAACAAATTGTAGGAATGGATGTAACCTGAATTGAGTCAAAAATACGTATAAATGCGTAGATGACTTTTCCGATCATAAAAATCGCGATGATTCATAACTCATTGATATTCTACTGTATGAGTCAAGTTTAGAAAGAGTATAAATTACTGTTTTGAGCGATTTTGTTGAATTTTTTTCAAGGCTCCAGTCTCGGGAGAAAATTCGATGGAATAATTGCCCCCGTTCAGATAATCGGCTGAAATTGGCACCAATTGGCCTTTTTGTGCAATTTCAAATGAAGATTTAAACACCATTTGGTCGGAATAAAACAATGAAAAATTCACCTGAACAGGAATACGGTAATATAAGCCATGTTTCAATGGGGTGGGTGATTTAGTGGAATTGTCTGTTGGCTGAATATTTGGTTCTGGTATTTTACCAGAAATCTCTGCTTTTAGGAGTAGCGGTTTAAAATCGCTTTTCCGGATATCGGATTTTGACTGAATGAAACCAGAATTTGGAGAAAACCAACCAACGATTTGCTGTTCAGCGTCCACCTGCGCTTCCGGCTCAAAATCGAAACTATAGGTCAATTCGCGTGCGCGTGATTTTCCCACAAACAATTCCAGGTATTTTTCTTCAAGTTGCTTCAATTCCTGCACCATTATCTGCATGGCAGTTCCTTCTACGGCAAAAGTTTCATCTTTTAAACCTACCAAAAGCTTCAATCGGCGTTTGCGCAGCTTTATTATAAAATCGGCGGCTTCTTTAGCATTCTGTTCCTCGGTAGTTTCTGTGAGTTTTCCTAAAACAAAAGGTTCTTTCACATGGGTGGAATCATTGCTAAATTCACTTTTTTCTTCTTCCAATTCCTCAACAAAAGGGTTGGAGCCCCTATCATAAAAATAATAGGGATCAAATTCCATAGGAACGACATTTTGAATTGGTTGCACTTCTATAGCATCTTCAAGAGAAGTGAAGGAGTTGCAACCCAACATAACACCACTTCTCCCTAATTGAATCTGTGGTAATTCTTCAAGGTTGAAGCAACTAATGCAATAATATAGAGAGGAATCGGGGCGGCTGAATCTATTCATCTGAATTTTTTGAATCTCATAAAAAGCATTTTCGGTTTGAATGACTCCATCGCTTATGTTTAAATACTTTTCGGCATAATAGGCGTAAGGCCCCGGAGCCTGATCGGTATGTTTAACAGTAACCGAAACCCGGATAAAATTCTTTGGCAAACTATAAAACAATTGGTGTCCATCAAAATTCAATTTGGAGGTTGACAACCGGACATCGCATCCACCCACAGTTTCTTTTTGTGCAACCAACTGACCCACTGAAAAAATTATAACCACAAGAGTAATCCAATTTTTCATGATATCCATTTAAAATTCCAAACTACAATTCCTTAATTTTCTGAAACGCAAACCCAAGATGTTCTATTATATCTGAAGCAATTAAAGCTTCTTCACCTATTTTTGATGCAGCCAAATCGGCAGCCAGCCCATGCAAATAAACCCCAATAAAGGCTGCATCCTTTGGCGAATAACCCTGCGCCAGCAAAGATAAAATAATTCCGGTTAAAACATCGCCGCTCCCGGCCGTTGCCATTCCCGGGTTTCCGGTTGAATTAAAATAAACTTCTCCTTTTGGAGTAGATATACTGGTAAAGGCTCCTTTCAAAACCACATACACCTGATGCTCCTTTGAAAATTGCATCTGCGATAAGTGCCTTTCAAATCCTAAACTATGCTTTTTTGTCAATCGATCAAATTCTCCGGGATGAGGCGTCAAAATGCTATTATGTGGCAATAGGTTCAATAATTCAGGGGTATCAGCCAAAATGTTTAAAGCATCTGCATCCAAAACCAACGGACAATGAGCGGTTTCTAGAATCAATTTTACAGCACCACGCATTCCTTGCTTTAAACCAATTCCCGGTCCAATTCCAAGGGCCTGAAATTTCTCAAGGATGTCAGGTTTGCAAAAACCCGATTCGGTTTCATCAATGCAGAGCATGGCTTCAGGTACCGCAGTTTGCATGATTTGATAACCTGACTGTGGTACATGAACTGTTAAAAGCCCCACACCTGTTCGCAAACAGGCATGAGCCGAAAGAACCGCAGCCCCCGTTTTTTGATAACTTCCAGCAATGAGAAACGCATGACCAAAAACGCCTTTGTGGTCAAACCTGCTCCGGGTTTTTAACAATTCCCGAATCATGTGCTTCTCCAAATAAATGTAGCCAGTGGAAACTTGCTCAATAAAGTCAGGATGCAACCCGATATCCAAAATAGTCCAATCTCCAATAAAAGAATGATTCTCGGCAAAAAAGAAGGTCAATTTCGGAAACTGAAACGACAGCGTAATATTTGCTTTAATAATTGAGCCCTCCGCTTCATTATTCGTATCTCCAAACAATCCGGAAGGAACGTCAATGGCGATGATTTCACTTGCATTCGCATTAATATGGTCAATTAACGACGCCCAATATCCTGAAATTGGTTTCGACAAGCCAGTCCCAAAAATCCCATCGATAACAATAGCCGCCGACATAATGTCTGGATACGGGTCGTTTAATTGAATATAAGAAACATTGGCTCCTTTTAAAACAGTCAACCGCTTAAGGTTTGCCTCACAATCAGGCGAAAATTTATTTGATATTTTCAGCACAAAAACCTGCACCTGGGTATAACCTGCCTGAGCTAACAAACGAGCCAGTACCAAAGCATCTCCCCCGTTATTCCCTGTTCCTGCAAAAATTACAAAGGGTTCGGTTCGGGTGATGTGTTCTAAAATCCACTGAAAAACTGAATTGGCTGCCCGTTCCATAAGCGCCAACGATGATATGGGTTCATGGCTGATGGTATAAGCGTCGCATTGCCGGATTTTCTCAACTGGTAAAATTTTCATGTGCTTAAATTTAATCAAATAAAGGTGACTTCTATAAAATTAGGTAAAAGTACCTAATCATTAAAATGAATCCTGCAAAATGTTCTGCAAAAGGAATTGATTTCTTGGCCAAATAGAAAAGATTCCTATATTTGTTTGCTTACATGTATTATTAAAATATTAATTTAAAAAATAAAGACTATGTTTAAAGGACATCCTAAAGGGTTGTTTGTAGCCTTTTTCACGAATAT
>Ga0156648_166_pt1 | contig 2526 bp, 2 predicted proteins | sample RifOxyC2_FD_111978 | JGI IMG/M metagenome (GOLD analysis project Ga0156648, IMG submission 111978) | Bacteroidetes bacterium RIFOXYC2_FULL_40_12
GCCTCACAACACCAAATAGTTGCCGATGAATTGGAAACCTTCTTTAAAACCCAATTCGGATGGTAGTATTGTAAGACGATTGTTAAACTTTTTGAATAAAATGAATAAAAATAGTAAATAATAGATAATTTTACTGACATAACTAAAAATCATTAAATTATGCCAATTCCTTCTTTTTTTAAATGGGGCATGCTTGTAACAACTTTTTACCTGGTTAGCTGCACACAAACCACCTTTGTTGAGATGCCCGATCTTTTTACCGATCACATGGTATTGCAACAAAACGACACGGTCAATATCTGGGGGGCCAGCGACCCAAATGTTGAACTGACCATTCAAGGTTCGTGGGGTCCGTCGGTAGTTTGCAAAGCCGACGCCAATGGAAAATGGTTGGCCCAATTGCCCACGGCTCCGGCCGGTGGCCCGTATGAATTGACCATCGCATCAGGAAAAATTGTAAAAACGTTTAACGATGTGCTACTGGGCGAAGTTTGGATCTGCTCCGGGCAGTCGAACATGGAGATGCCCGTATTGGGCAACTGGGCTAAATTGAATAATGCCCGGCAAGAGGCCGCAACGGCCAACTATCCGAACATCCGTTTGTTTACCGTTCAAAAAAATATAGCCTTCAGCCCCATTGATACCATTGCCACCACGGGTTGGATTCCTTGCGATACAAATACGGTAAAAGATTTCTCTGCTACGGCTTACTTTTTCGGTCGGCACCTACATCAGGAATTAAAAGTTCCCATTGGCCTAATCCACACCTCATGGGGCGGTACCGTGGCCGAAGCCTGGACCAGCAAAAATTCGTTGCTCAAACTCGATGATTTTGCCGAACAAGCCCGACAAATTAGCCAACTAGCCGCTTCGCGCGACAGTTTAGAAAAGAAGTTTGAAGCCGACACCAAACAAATGTACCTGGAACAGGCGCAGGCCGATCCCGGTATTCAAGGCGCCGACACTATTTTTGATAACGTGGCTGTGGACGATAAAGATTGGATGGCTATTGACTTTCCAAAGCTTTGGGAAGAAACTCAATTAGGTAATTTCGATGGCTCGGCTTGGTTCCGTAAAACCATTAAACTGCCTGCTGATATGGCCAACAGTGAACTTACCCTTTGCTATGCTGCCGTTGACGATTACGATGAGGCTTGGTTTAATGGCGTTAAAGTAGGCGAAAACAAAGTGTGGGGGCAAAACCGCTCTTACAAAATTCCGGCAGGAGTTGTTAAAGAAGGCGAAAACGTGATCGCCATCCGCATATACGATTACGTGGGAGGCGGTGGTTTTATGGGCGAAGCCAAAGACTATTATCTGCTTTCAGCAACAGGAAAAACCATGCCCTTGGCCAAAGGTTGGGTAGCCAAAAAAGGATTCGATTTTAAAGACATAAAAACCCATCCTGTTTCATTGTCCGATCCAAACCAGCCCACCGTGTTGTTCAATGCCATGATTTATCCATTGCTACCATACACAATTAGTGGAGCCATATGGTATCAGGGCGAAAGCAACGCTGGAAGAGCTTATCAATACCGTCAACTGTTCAAAACCATGATTACCGATTGGCGCGAACAATGGAACCAGGGCGATTTTCCGTTCCTCTTTGTACAATTGGCCAATTTCCAGCCACGAAATACCGAACCTATGGAAGACTCGTGGGCTGAATTACGCGAAGCACAGACCATGGCTCTGGAATTGCCCAATACCGGAATGGCTGTTACCATTGACATTGGCGATGCCCTGGATATTCACCCCGGAAACAAGCAAGATGTAGGGAAACGTTTGGCATTAAATGCTTTAGCAAAAACATACCAAATGAATGTCCCCTTTATGGGTCCTTTGTATAAAAACTACGAAGTAAAAGGTCCCACCATGGTTTTGTCGTTTGATTATGTGCATGAGGGTTTATCCATTGCCAACGGGAAAGAATTGAGAGGATTTACCATTGCCGGAGCCGATTCGGTTTTCCATTGGGCAAAAGCGGAAATTGTCGATAATAAAGTAACCGTTTCCTGCAAAAAAGTCAACGAACCCAAAGCGGTACGTTATGCCTGGTCAATCAACCCGGAATGTAACCTCACAAATTCAGCAGGATTACCTGCTTCTCCATTCCGAACAGATAACTGGAAAGGTATTACAGAATAACATTTTCAACAATGAACACCGATTTGCATCTAAACCAAAGAACAAATCGGTGTTTTTTATTTGTAAACACGGGCCTGCGTAAGATGCCGATAACCAAAAGGGTGAAAACTCACTTAACCAAATATCTGATACTTTAAATAAAATACCGATGAAACCTGCACGGACGAATTCCATTTTTCTCCTTTTTATGTTGACAGTAAGTTGCCAGCCCATCCAAAAAGAGAAAACCGCCATCTTTTCAGAAAAAGCCGAAAAACTGGTCAACAAATTAACCCTGGAAGAAAAGGCGGCTCAGTTAAAAACCTATTCGTTTGCTTTTATAAAACCTTATGTGAGCGAAACCGGCGAGGTAAATGCCGATAGTCTGAAAAAGTATTT
>Ga0156648_178_pt1 | contig 2320 bp, 3 predicted proteins | sample RifOxyC2_FD_111978 | JGI IMG/M metagenome (GOLD analysis project Ga0156648, IMG submission 111978) | Bacteroidetes bacterium RIFOXYC2_FULL_40_12
TATTTTCAACGGATAAGATTGATGTTTCTGAAATGAATAACGGTATTTACGTGATTGTTTTAACTAACAATCAGGGTAAAGCCAGCAAACAGTTTATTATCGAATAAAAAGTTGATGGTAAATAAAATCAAATTAAAGCTGCTCCGAATTGGGGCAGCTTTTTTTAAAAAAATAAATGGCGTTGTGTAATTTTCTTCTTTACATTAACAACCTTCGATTTATTCTGTTTTTTTGATTACTAACAACTGATTTTTCATCCCTCGCCTCCCCTTATTACACAACTATATTGGCCCTAAATTGTTTATATTCAAAAATTAAGTTCCACCTAATTCCGCAAGCTATGAAACAATTCCAAGCCTCATCACCGAATGTTCAAGTGAATGGTGAAACCGTGTATGCCATTATCGATGGCATGTCCGCTTTTAGAAACAAAGCGTTGAAGATTCTTGCCGATAACAGCATTGTGGACCCTAAACCTGGCATGTGGTTTAAACAGCAGGATTGGCTGAATGCCTTTAAAACCATCTCCGAACAGATTGGAGCGCTTACGCTTAATACCATTGGCCAAAAAATCCCTGAAAATGCGGTCTTCCCCCCGCAGATCGATGAAATTCACACTGCACTGGGAGCCATCAACCAGGCTTACCACATGAATCACCGGAATGGGTTGATTGGCGATTATACCTACCAGAAATCCGGGGAAAAATCGGGGAAGATGGTCTGTACCAATCCATATCCTGATGATTTTGATAAAGGGATTATTACTGCCATGGGGCGGAGGTTTCTCCCTAAAGGTTCATATACCATTAATGTGATGATTGACAAAACACAACCCGAACGATCAAAAGGAGCCGATTCCACCACTTTTTTAATCAATTGGTAAGAGTTCCAGTGGCAATAATTCCTATTCTTTCCGGCCTCCTTTTCTTCGCATCCCAGAATTAGTTTAGGGGCGGGCAAACCGATTCATAATGAATCATCTGCCGCCCCTGCCCCAATCATTTTAACAAACTAAACTAAAAATTAACAGCAAGGTTGCTGTATGGGAACTGATTCCCTGGAGATTCTTGAATTTCTTACTAAAGAAACCTTTATTACCATTGTTTTTTCTTTTCGCGCCAATAACCGACAAACCGTTTCAGTTCTATCAAACCCACAGGGCCTTCGTAAATGCCACCTCCCCCTCCGGCATCGTAAACCCTGACAGCAATGGTATTCAGTTGTCCTGATTTCAGGTCTTCCGCATTCAGATAATAGATCCGTTCAGACCGATATTCATTGTTTGTTGCATTTTTATATGGAAAATCGCTCATGATCCCGGTATGCCCCACCAATTTGCCGTTCAGATAGACCTCATCTAAATCGTCAATTTTCCCAACCAGTAACACGAACCTTTTTCCTGCTGCCGAGGCATCAACTTTAAACTGCCTGCGGTACCAGCCATACCCGTCGTACGACTTCGACACCTGATCTTCCCAACTTCCCGGCACCATGATCTTATTCCATCCGGCATCGTTAAATGTAGGCTGGAGCCATGTTTTATCGTCACCGGGTTTAAATTTCCAATAACCTTCTAAACTAATATCGTAAGGCAATGGGTTTACTTTTGCAAAAATGCCAACCTGCCCATGAACAATTCCGCCATCCTGCTGCGCATCGTAAACCCTGACGGCAATGGTGTTTGTCTGGTCAAATTTTATCAACTCCGAAGGGATCAAATACCTGCGTTCGGCATTGTAGGCGGTCCAGTAAACCGGGGGAAACGAGCCTTTGTGACCAATTTTTACCCCATTGATAAATACTTCGTCCACGTCGTCGATGTACCCCAGGGACAGTTCCAGTGTGGCATTTTTGAATTCACCCGATAGCGTGAAATCTTTCCGGTACCATGCATAGCCATCGTATCCCGGAAAACCCTGATTTTCCCACGAAGATGGAACTAATACCTCTTCCCAATCTGCCACATTATGTTTTGCCGAGGCCCAGTCTTTGTTATCGCCAATCATAAACTTCCACGTTCCACTCAGGTTGACCACAATCTTTTTGGGATCCTCAAATCCATTGGAGTAGGCAGCAAATGAGGCAAAACAAATTAAACTGATTATTATAATGAGTCGCATACAGATAACTAATCAAAAATTTCACTTAAAACAAAACCTATAAAAGAGATGTGGTTATAAAAGGTATCGGGCTCTTCGTTCTCTTGAACATATACCTCAAAATTTTCTTTGGTCATCAAGCCTACAGGCCCTTCGTGAATGCCGCCCATTCCACCTTCGTCGTACACCACCACAGCAACGGTATTTATTCCTTTTGCAAT
>Ga0156648_106_pt2 | contig 1320 bp, 2 predicted proteins | sample RifOxyC2_FD_111978 | JGI IMG/M metagenome (GOLD analysis project Ga0156648, IMG submission 111978) | Bacteroidetes bacterium RIFOXYC2_FULL_40_12
ATATATAATATGCCGAGATTAGACAGAACAGGTCCAAACGGGCAAGGTCCAAAAACTGGACGAGGATTGGGTGCTTGCGCTAACACAAATCGCGGTTGGCGATGTCCTGGTTGCGGTTTTCAATCACCCAGCTTGGATGATCAAGAAAAAATACTCGAACAGGAGCTAGCTGCTGTTCGTGAAGCAAAAAGAAGCCTAAAAAACCAACAATCCGAGTAACGCCTAGATACTTTTCTTCAAAAAAAGGCCAAAGGGTTTTTTTTGAAAAATAATGATATAATTATATCTATAAAATATATGCCCAGACCAAGACTTTGTCGAAAAATTGAATTCAATCCAAGTATTACTTTTTTTAAACCTCAGGGCATACCAATGAGAGAACTTGAAATTGTTGAGCTTACAGCTGAAGAAATAGAAGCTTACCGTTTGAGACATGATAAAAACATGGAACAAACAAAAGCTGCCAAAAAAATGCAAACATCACAAAGTACATATCAAAGAATCTTAATTTCTGCTAATAAAAAAATTGCTGATGCTTTAATAAATGGGAAAGCTATAAAAATAAAGGTTATAACCTAAACAAAAACATCCGATCGCTCGGATGTTTTTGCGTAACAATCCCTCCGTAGCTCAACAGAGTTGAGCGAAAAGGGATGGTGGGCCGGGACGGATTCGAACCGCCGAAGGCTATTGCCAGCAGGTTTACAGCCTGCCCCAGTTGACCGCTTTGGTACCGACCCATTTTTTCCTTTACTAAATCACTGGAGCCGTTGGGCAGGATTGAACTGCCGACCTCTTCCTTACCATGGAAGCGCTCTGCCACTGAGCTACAACGGCACTTGAAAAACGACCCAAGTTCGGCCATCTTCGGCGTCGCTTGCTCCGTTCGGCTTCACCGTACACTCAGGTACGCCTCAGCCATACTCGCTCGCTCCTTGAACCTGACCAAACTTAGTCATTTTTCATGATACAACATCCACTCGTTCGCCGATAAGATGTTCAAGTTCGGCCATCTTCGGCTTCGCCTACTTGATAATATATTAAAGAAAAAGATGGAGCCGAAAGTGGGATTCGAACCCACGACCTACGGTTTACAAAACCGTTGCTCTGCCGCTGAGCTATTTCGGCGTATTTATCAAATATAACGCGTCCATATAATATCCAATCTAGGAGATTTTGTAAAGAGCGCTATAGTTTGTAATTGTTAACAAATAGCCTTATACTCACCTCAATATGACTTCAAAAACTAGACAAGATACAATCTTATCTTTATTCCCAGATCTGCAGAAGTTTCGACTGGATCAAATTCAAACAGCGCTG